>Ga0265798_10002326_pt1 | contig 28253 bp, 21 predicted proteins | sample P3T30metagenome_FD_192430 | JGI IMG/M metagenome (GOLD analysis project Ga0265798, IMG submission 192430) | Plant litter microbial communities from East Loma Ridge, Irvine, California - P3 T30 | ecosystem: Environmental > Terrestrial > Plant litter > Unclassified | place: USA: California...
CAGGACCAAAGGATGTTGTCCCTCCATCTGTGGAACTCCCGTCCAAACCCTTGGCACCACACGAGGTTGGACACCAGTATGACACTACTACTGATTGGAAGGCTCGAGCCAAGGCAGCCAAGCAAGAATACGCAGATGCGAGAAAGGCTATGGCAGAGTACATGGGGAACTCTGCGGCGAAGAATGCCGAGATTGTAAAGCAGAATAACGCCGAGGTCGCGAAGCATGCCGAGATGGTAAAGCAGAGGAAGGCGGCCGAGATCGCAGAGAGTGCAGCGCAGTCAGGGCCTCAGGGCGATGGTCAACCGGGTACATCATCTTCGGATGAGCAACCGCCAGCAGCTCCAAACAATGACCAACCGGACTCATCACCTTCTGGAGAACAGCCCCCAGCAGCTCCAGACAACGTCAAACCGGGCTCTTCATCGTCTGGTGAACACCCGCCGGCACCTCCAAGCAACGGTCAACCGAGCCCGTCGTCTTCTGGTAAAAAATCGCCGCCGCCTCCAAACAGCGGCCAGCCGGGTTCATCCTCTGGCAAGACGCCGCCAGACAGTGGACTGTCAGACTCAGGATCGAAAGGACCGGATAGTCGCCCGGTCTCAAGGCCGGATACTCCAGTTGACAACGTTCATTTCGACGACGTCAATTGGAACGAGCCCTCATCATCCAGCAAAGGATTGATCGCAGGCGCCAGCCCGATGGACAGTCCCGCTCTCAAACCGGAAGTAAGCCAAGGTTCGAGGGCCCATGGGGTCTCTGGGCCTAGTGGTTCGAACTTGTTCCAAGCAGAAGTGAACAAGTACCAAGCAGAAGTTTTGGACAACTTCCATTTTGACGACACAAACTTGGACACGGCCTGGAAAGAAAGCAAGTTCAGTGATCTCCCACCGATGGAGCCTCTACCTCCCGGCATGAAAGCAGTCGAGCCATTGAATGTCAAGAACAAAGTGGGTCCAGGGGGTAGTCCTCTCCCTCCGCTTGAACCATTGTCTTCTAAGCCCGTGGAGGGACTCGCCAATCCAGTTGGGCCTGCTGCTGCTGGAAGACCTGGAGAATCACAACCGGGAGTCAATCGAGGAACACCCCCAGTCAACCCAGCTGGCGATCAAGGCACTTCTGCCGGGGTACCTGGAGATTCAAAGAATCCTGGAGTCGATCGAGGAACTCCACCCCGAGCCAAACCAGCTGGCAATCAAGGCGCTTCTGCTGGAAAGGCTGGAGATCCAGCCCAACTCGATCCAGTTGGAGGCAAGCCAGGAAAGCAGGCTGTCCAGCCGGCAAAGAAATGGGACCCTGTAAAGACGGATGGCGGGTTGCGCCACGAGATCAGCAACGGAGCCGTGAACGATGTCGCGAGCGGATACAACGAGTATGCGGTGACGCAGGAGCTGCACGGAGCGAAGGATGGCAACCCGGTGCCAGGTCGAAATAAGCTGCCGCAAATTGACGGTGCTCTCGACGGCACCATCGATGCCGCTTTGCTCAATCCGCCCCCCGAGATGGCAGGTTTCGGCGCAGAAATGACCGATGCTGTAGACGAAACGATGTCCTCTCTTGTCAAGGGCGCGGATGGAAAAAATGAAGCAAAGATATGGAAAAACCTCACGCCTGAGGTCAGGGCGGTAGAAAAGGGTTGGCAAAAGGTGCTGGGCGCAATAAGCAAAGGCTGGGATGCCATCTGGGACACTATCTTTTGGCCCTTCAAGAAAGCCTGGGGGTTTATCAAGAGCCTCGTGGCTAAGATTGCCAAATGGTTCGGAGTGGTGGCGAAGGGGATGGCGAAGGGTACTTCTCTCTTTTCCCGCATCGCGGCTGGATTCGTGAGGGTGTTCACAGCTGTCCGGGCAACCAAGGCGTGGAAAATCATAAAATACGGCGCCAAAGCGTACGAAATGTGGATCACTAAGGTCGCACCGATGATTCTCAAGCATGGAACCAAGTGGGCAGGCAGGGCGGTCTCAGCCGTTGGCTGGGCAACCTTGATCCTCGACGTGATGGACACAATCCAATTAACGGACTGCCTGACAAGGGTGAACAAGGAGGGAAACAGCCCAGAGCTGCCTAAGTATTGCCAGGGCACATTCACGAAAATGATCATGGGTTGGATGGGGCACAAGATGAATGCCGCTGCCGGCATCAAGATCGAGGACGAGTAGCAAATGGAGACTTCGAAGGCTTGCGGTGTTGGAGTAGGACTTGAAGTGGGCGGTGTGCGATTTCTTTTTTGGAGGGGGGATCACAGCCACCTCGCCCGTTAGAGCGATAGAATCCGTGGTATCCGATCGTTTCAATGTGGCCAAACGGGCTTCCGTTGCCTCGTTTTGTTCAAGACCAGGATTCCGTGCTTCCAGATAGATTTTCGTTTTGTTCTTTCCCATCCAAGATCAAGATTCCATGTACCCAGATACGCTTCCGTTGCATGGTTCTGTCCAAGATCAAGATTGATTACATGCTTGATTTAGTGTGTATTGCCTTCTCGGCAATGGGTTTATTGTTAATGGCGTGCAAAAGGCCAAAGTGTATATGAGGTCCAAGAAATGTACATGTAAGGTGAGGTCGAAAAGAAGGAGGTCGGCTCAAAAGGTCATGACGATGATTAAGCGGAGGTCTTTCACCTAAGCCGCTTGGTAGTCCGAAAACTAAACGGAAGCAGCTCACGCCTCGTAGCGGCGCCGCAGCTCTCGCCGACAAACACCTCACTCACCAATTTACTCGGTATTACACCACCACACCACCCCCTCTCCACCGCAAACCACACATCGCGCCGCCGCTCCTCTCCACCCCTCTCTCTTCCTCCGACTCTCGTTCCACACACAGCGGCCATGTTCAAGCAACTCATCCCCCGCGCCTCCACTCGCGGCGCCCTTTCTTCCGGCTTCCAGAGTGCCCAGGCTCTTCGTTCAACAGCACCCAGCACAACTCTCATTCAGCAGCGCATATGGCAAAGAAGGGGTTACGCGACCGAGACTGGTAAGGATATATTGCCCTGATACAGATGGTGAGCCGGCGCGCAAGCAGGAATGCTGACTTGAAACTTTGCGCAGAGGAAAAGGACCTTGTTATTATCGGTGGCGGTGTTGCCGGTTATGTCGCTGCCATCAAGGCTGGCCAGGAGGGCCTCAAGGTACGCTCAAAATATTGAACACAACCCGCGACAGCCACACAAGATACCGTCTAACACATCTTGCCACAGGTCGCCTGCATTGAGAAGCGTGGCACCCTCGGCGGTACCTGCTTGAACGTTGGCTGCATTCCCTCAAAATCGCTCCTCAACAACTCGCACCTCTACCACCAGATCATGCACGACTCCAAGAGCCGCGGTATCGAGGTTGAAGGTGTCAAGCTCAACCTGGGCCAGATGATGAAGGCAAAGGAGACCTCCGTCAGCGGCCTGACCAAGGGTATCGAGTTCCTGTTCAAGAAGAACAACGTCGAGTACATCAAGGGCACCGGCTCCTTCGCCGATGAGCACACCGTCGCCGTCAACCTCTCCGAGGGTGGCGAGACCAGCGTTCGCGGCAAGAACATCCTTATCGCAACAGGCTCCGAGGCCACTCCCTTCCCCGGCCTCAACATCGACGAGAAGAAGGTCATCACCTCTACCGGCGCCATTGCCCTTACTGAGGTCCCCAAGAAGATGGTTGTCATTGGTGGCGGTATCATTGGTCTCGAGATGGCCTCCGTCTGGGCCCGCCTTGGCTCTGAGGTCACTGTTGTTGAGTTCCTCGGCCAGATCGGTGGCCCCGGTATGGACACTGAGATCTCCAAGAACATCCAGAAGACCCTCGGCAAGCAGGGCATGAAGTTCAAGCTCAACACCAAGGTCATCAGCGGTGACGACAGTGGCGAGGGCGTCAAGCTCGAGGTCGAGGCTGCTAAGGGTGGCAAGCCCGAGACTGTAGGTTTACTTGTTGCGCCACAATCCATGAATAAATATACTGACAACACATCCACAGCTGGACGCTGATGTCTGCCTTGTTGCCATCGGTCGCCGTCCTTACACCGCCGGTCTCGGCTTCGAGAAGATCGGTCTTGAGACCGACAACCGTGGCCGCCTCGTGATCGACCAGGAGTACCGCACCAAGATCCCTCACATCCGCGTCATCGGTGACTGCACTTTCGGCCCTATGCTCGCCCACAAGGCCGAGGAGGAGGCCGTTGCCGCCATCGAGTACATTACCAAGAACTACGGCCACGTCAACTACGGCGCCATCCCCAGCGTCATGTACACCCACCCCGAAGTCGCCTGGGTCGGCCAGAACGAGGCCGAGCTCAAGGAGGCTGGCGTCAAGTACAAGGTCGGCACCTTCCCCTTCAGCGCCAACTCGCGCGCCAAGACCAACGCCGACTCCGACGGACTTGTCAAGTTCCTCGCCGATGCCGAGACTGACCGTATCCTCGGTGTGCACATTGTCGGCCCCAACGCCGGTGAGATGATCGCCGAGGGCACTCTCGCTCTCGAGTACGGTGCGTCGACCGAGGACATTGGACGCACCTCGCACGCTCACCCCACTCTCGCCGAGGCTTTCAAGGAGGCTGCCATGGCCACCTACGGCAAGGCCATCCACTACTAGAGAAATGGAGTTGTGTGTTTTTGAAAGGGTCTAATGCGCTGTTTGAGAAGCAGCAAGTGGTGAGTGTTGTTGTTCCCGCCACTGAGCAAAGCATTGATTTCTTTCCCGGGCGCTTGAAGCGGTAAAAGGGAATTCGGAAAGGTGCTTTCTTGTCTATAGCCATGTGTTTTCTTTTAAAGTTCGGGTAGAGGGAGGTTGTGAGAAGTGTGAAATGTATCATATCATCGTCAGCCAATACGTTCTGTGTTCTTAAATTTCTGCCTTTTCGCCCTTTCGCCCTGTCGCTTTTTCGCCGCAACGTTCGGTCTTTTGATGCTTTGTTGTCTGAAGGAACTATGTTTCGTTGAAGGAGTCGAGGATTTCGTCTTGTATCTGAATTCCATGGCGATCGGCTTAAAAGGCGGCCCTCACGGTATACAGGTAATGTCCATTGAGGCTTGGATCGTTTTGTGCCCAGACATGGTGTCCCAGTGGTGGAACATAGAGGGGTTGGAGTGAAGTTGGGAGATTTGGTTCATTTGTAGAATGCTGTACTGCACTGCGTTTTCACTTTCACTTTCATATCGTGTTCACATGCCATGTTACCTGCAGCCAATTCCGGACACCACGCTCTAAACCCATCTAGCTCATTTCAAACGCTCAACAATCAGCCAGGACAAAGTCGAAATTGTTCAAAAGAAAAAGTCGTCTATTTTCTTGCTTCTAGCGAGTGAGTTTTCTAAGGCTTGCAGCGGCCCATGTAGCGGGGGTACAGGCAGGTGTCGCGGACGGTGTGCTGCTTGCACAGCCAGGCGAGGAAGCGCTCGAGGCCGAGACCATAGCCACCGTGAGGGGAGGAGCCGTATCTGTGAGGGAATTAGTTGATGGTCTTCTAAGGGCGAAATTGTCCAAGAATACTCACTTCCTGACATCAGTGTACCAGTAGTAAGGGCTGGGGTCCATGCCCTCACGCTTGTAAGCGGCCATCAGCTCATCAAAGTCGTCCATGCGCATGCTGCCACCAACGATCTCGCCAACACCGGGCATGAGGACGTCCACGGACTCAGTGACGCGAGGATCGGCCTTCTCCTTTTGCATGTAGAAAGCCTTGATCTCGACGGGGAAGTGGGTGAGGAAGATGGGCTTGTTGATGATGTCGGTCATGCGGCGCTCGGCGGCCTCGGCGATGTCGTCGCCGAAGGTATGCGGTTGGCCCTCCTCGTTGGGGATGTCGTGCTCGCGCAGCCAGTCGATGGCATCGCTGTAGCGCATGCGTTTGAAGGGGCGCTCGGGCATCTGGAAGTCGGGGTTGAGCTCCTTGAGCATAGCGGCGATGCGGGGGTTGGCGTAGACGTGCTCGATGACGCCGCAGATCATCTCTTCCAAGTGAACGAGCAGGTCGTCGAAGGTGATGAAGTCGAGTTCGGCTTCGACGTGTGTGTACTCGGAAAGGTGGCGACGGGTGAGAGACTTCTCGGCGCGGAAGGACTTCTCGATGCAGTAGGTGTTGCCGGCGAAGGGGATGACGGTCTCAAGGTAGAGCTGGGAGGATTGAGTGAGGTAGGCGTTCTCGCCGTAGTAGTTGAAGCCGAAGAGGGTGCTACCGCCCTCGACCTGGGTCTGGACGAGTGCTGGGGGTGCGACCTTGATGTAGCCGAGTTCGTGGTACTTGGCGTTGAAGGCAAACTCCACAGCATCGCGGACGAACATGAGAGAGCTGGCAGTCTCGCCACGAAGGACCAGATGGCGTCTGTCGAGGAGAGTCTGAGGGTCACCCTTGGCCTGAACAACGTTGGTGATAGCCTCGTCGCCACCAGGAGCCTTGCCGATGATCTCGAAGTAGTCGGCGTGCAGTTCGCGGTTGTTCGGGGCGTGGGCGCCAGCAGGGACATCCCACATCTCACCCTTGATCATCATGCTGGTCTCGCGAGTGAGAGTCACAGCATCGTAGGTCCTTGCCAATGGGCCGGTGAGCACGCACTGCATGAAGCCATAGCCGTCACGCAGGGTGACGAAGCAGAGATCCTTCTGCTTCCTCTCTCTGTGCACGCGACCATAGACAACGACGCGGGTGCCACGGTTCGACTGGCTGTAGTCGAGCTCCTTAGGCCTTTCTCCGCTGCCGAGTTTGACAATCTCAGGCCTGGTTTCGCCCAGGTTAATCCTTTTCGCCTCGGGTAGGCTGGAGTCCTCGGTGATGACAATCTTCTTGGCCTCCTCGAGCGCCTTCTCGCGCTCACCCTCTTCCTTCTTCTGCCTCAGGGCCAGCTCCTTCTCTTTGCCGGCCTTCTTTTTCTGCTGCTCAACCCAGTTGGCGGCCTTCTTTAGCGCAGCCTTGGCGGCGGCCTTGTAAGTGGCGACCTCCTCATCGCCCTCCTTGCGGTTGACCAGGTAGGTAGCGGAGTCGGTGTGCTGCTGGTAGGCGAATTGCACGCTCTTGTAGGGCTTGGCCTGGCTGCCGTCCTGCTCGGTCTGGTCGAGGCCGGCCTCCTCGTCGATGTGGATCACAGGCTTGTCCGACATGGTGTTGTCTCTGCGATTGGGTTGTGTGTGGGTGGCAGAGGGGCGGCTTGGGGAGTCGAGAGGAAAGATAAGTTATACGCGACTCATATAATTCAAGCCAATGCACTTCTGACTGTTATCGCGACGCCCACCAGTCATCGACCCCGCGAAACACTATTTCGAGCTAGCATGCATTGAGAACGCATTGTCCGTGATGAGATGTGCTGCGGCTATGATATGCTATGCTTCCTTGTGATGTGCTGTTCTGTCCTACCGAGGCGGCGGACGTGCATCCTGGACGGTGACGAACAGCAGCAGCAGCGATACCTAACCGTTTATTGCCTTGTCTGTCTGCGTGAAGACCGTCCGAGCACTTTTCCTACCAACCACAACCGACCACGACCACGAACGCGTTCATATTCGATAATCCCAGCCCTGCATATCAGCTATCAACATATCAACACCAGCTCTGCGTACCGTCGAAACCCAAACTCGGATCGACGTGATGATCGCGCGAGGATTATAACAACCCCAGCCAGTGCGACGAGTGCGACGACAACCTGCGTAGACCCGGCGGGGTGAAGCAGTAGAAGAGATGGAGATCGCAACCTCGAGGGCCTTGCAGGACAAGCTGTACGACAAGAGGAAGAGTGGTGCTCTTGAGTAGGTCATACCCTCGCTGCACCACAATGGCTTCAAAGATGCCTTACAGAAGTGCTTCTGTGCTGCTTCTCATGCGAAAGACAAGACATGGCGGCAATCGTGAAGCCTAGAACCGTGCTGACAGACAACCCTACCAGACTCGAAGCTACCATTCGATCCTGCCTCGCCGAAGGCAACCACGATCGCATCGCCAGAATCGTGCACCAGCTCTGCCATGAATACGCCTATGCCGTCCACCAACCTCACGCCCGAAATGGAGGTCTAATTGGCTTGGCAGCCGCCGCAATTGCCCTAGGTTCAGTAAGATTGTCCATGTTCCATTCACACGACACGAAACCGCATGCTGAACATCACAGGAAGTTGCCCGCTACCTGCGCGAGATAGTACCTCCCGTGCTCGCGTGCTTCTCTGATCAGGATGCACGCGTGCGCTACTATGCTTGCGAGAGCATGTACAACATCGCCAAAGTGGCCAAAGGCGAGGTTCTTGTATACTTCAACGACGTCTTCGACGCTTTGTGCAAGCTATCTGCCGATTCAGAGCTGAGCGTCAAGAACGGCGCAGAGCTTCTGGACCGTTTGATCAAAGACATCGTAAGTGAGTCTGCGGCAACCTATGCTAGCATCCTGGCCCCCGAAGACGCCTTGGATGATGAAGCAGAGCGTGAAGAGTACCCAATGGCGTTTAGTCTGCCAAGATTTATTCCTCTGTTGCAAGAGCGCATACACGTCACACATCCTTTTACGCGTTCTTTCTTGACTGCTTGGATCACACTACTCGACTCAATACCCGATCTCGAGCTGGTCGCTTACCTACCCAGTTTTCTCGGTGGTCTACTCAAGTATCTCACCGACTCCAACCACGACGTCCACCAATATACGAAACATGCGCTTGACAAGTTCCTTGTTGAGATCAAGAAGATCGCTGCTGTCAAGAAAGGCATTGCAGAAAGTCGACGCACTCGCGAGTCGAAGAGGAAACTCAGCGATGCCAGCCCTCCGCTTGAAGACAGCCAGACACTCGAGAAGTCTGAGGTCGAACTCCCAGAGAACGAAGAGCCGAAAGAAGATGCTCAGGCTGAAGGAGAAGAGGTCGTAACGGCAGGCGCGGTCTCAGACGGTGGGTCTTCGGCCACTGCGAGTGACGACGAGAAAGATGAAGACGACGCCGAAGACGAGTGGATACCAGGGCAGGATGTGCCCATCGATTATCAAAAGATCCTTGACATCCTGATTACTTTCTTGTCCGAGTCACAGAACGAACAAGTTCAAGTGACGACGCTCAAATGGATCGAGGCATTCCTGGACATATGTCCCGAAGACATACTGTTGTTCACGCCGAGATTACTGGGACAAGTCTTGCCCGCTTTGTCCCACGATGTCGACCTGGTCAAACAAGCGGCCAGTCGCGTGAATCAGCCGCTAATGAACTATGTCTTATCGTTGCCCGAAGAACCTACGAAGGTTGAAGATTCTACAGCACAACCTCTGCCCAATAATTCAGTGGCACCCACAGCAAACATCAGCTCTCGAAACTTCCGAGACTCAAATGGAGACCGTCGGGATTCCGCGCCGATGTCAAGGAACATCCGCAAACCGGCGAGTCCTGAACCAGTCGAACCTCTTCCTCGCACACCCAACAACCGTACACCAGAGCCGCCGGCAAGTGATTCAGCGAGTCCTAAGCCGAGTATTGACTTCGACTACGAGGCTGCTGTCAACGCGCTCACACTACAATTCCTTCATGAACACGAGGCGACACGTGTCGCTGCACTTGCGTGGCTTATAATGTTGCATCGCAAGTCACCTCGACGGATTCTCGCTATCCACGCGGGCACATTCCCGGCTTTGCTCAAGACTCTGAGCGATCCGGCCGAAGCTGTCGTCACACGTGATCTTCTCTTGTTGAGCCAGATCAGTAAGAACAGTGACGAAAGCTACTTCACATCCTTCATGCAGAACTTATTGTCTCTGTTCTGCACAGACCGCTCGCTGTTGCAGTCCAGAGGCAACCTGATCATCAGACAACTCAGCACATCACTGTCTGCAGAAAGGATATATCGCACGCTGAGCGACATTCTGATCACAACATACGATACTGAGGAGGACATCGAGTTCTCCACATTGATGGTGCAAAACCTGAACAACAACTTGATCACGGCACCTGAGTTGGCTGATCTGCGTAAGCGTCTACGTCAGCTCGACTCATCCAAAGAAAGTCAGACGTTCTTCACTGTCCTTTTCAAGGCCTGGTGTGGAAATGCTGTAGCCACGTTCTCCTTGTGCCTTCTCGCGCAAGCCTATGAGCAGGCTTATAATCTCTTGCAAGCTTTCGCGGACATGGAGATGACAGTCAACACCCTCATCCAGATCGACAAACTCGTCCAACTTCTCGAATCTCCCGTGTTCACCTATCTTCGCATGCAACTACTCGAGCCAGAGCGCTTCCCCCACCTCTACAAGTGCATGTACGGTCTTCTGATGCTCCTCCCCCAGTCGAGCGCTTTCGCGGCATTGAAGAACCGTCTGAACTCAGTCAGCGCCATCGGATATCTGCACATCGCACCCAGAACCGGCGGCGTACCACCCACAACACCCTCTAGCGTCAGTACATTTGAGCGCCAGAACCGACTCAAGAGCCGTGACGACGGCGGTATCAAGTGGGCTGAGCTGCTCGAGAAGTTCAGATCTACCCAAGACCGCGTACGCCGTGTCCAACTACGGCAGCTCAACCCTCACGCCGAAGAGGAGGCTCAAGCCGAGGCCGAGCACTTGGGGAAAGCGGCAGAAGTCCGTGGCGCTACAAGGAGACCTCAAGGTCTGAGTGTCGCCATCGGAGGCGTCAGGCCTAACAGCGCAGCGAGCTTTGCTAGGCTGAGCCGGGGAGAAGGCGCCTCAAGCCCAAGCTTCCCTACCAGTGCGGGCCCTGCCTCTAAGTCGAAGACCGGCGGTTTGGGTCATTTGGGCAGGTTGGCTGGAGGTGTTGCTGGGAAAGGCAAGGCGAAGAAGTGATGTTGAACATGGAAAGGATTGTCAACATCATGTGATGAGAGGATGTGATTGGTACGTCTTGCTTTCCTTCTTTCTTGTGATATGGTTGATTGCAAGCGAGGCATTAGTAGGCTAGACTTCCCTTGGTTACAATCACTCTTCCACGATGGACTCGCTCGCTGTTGATACATATCGATGGAACCATTAAGCTCTCACACCCCGAACCCAGTCCCCGTCGACTCCGTGATCCCACCGTCTACCACAAGCGTCTGACAGGTAACATACCGACTGACCCCGGAGCACAAAAAGAGAACCGCGTTCGCCACATCGTCCCCAGTGCCCATCCAACCCATCGGCACGTTATGCTTCATAATCCGCCTCGCGACCTCCCGATCCTCGCTCTTCTCACTGTTCGCCAGATTCTCCACCAGTGGCGTGTACATCAACCCCGGCACGACCGCATTACACCGGATCTGCTTGTGCGCATACATCGCCCCCGTTGCCCGAGTGAATTGCAACACCGCAGCTTTCGCCGCGGCGTACGCGATCTGGGGTTTCCCTATGTACCGCAGAGCCGTGATCGAAGCGTTGTTAACAATGCTGCCCCCGGAAGCCTGCTTTTCCATCACCGGCAAAACGGCGTGGCACAGTCGGTACACAGACGTTAGGTTCAGATCGATCTGCGAGTTCCAAACATCCTCGCTCATCGTGGACGGAGATCCGGGAGCCGTCATGCCGACGTTGTTGATCAGAATGTCGACTCGTCCGTGTTTGGCTACCGCCGCGTTCACGAAGGCTTCCACGTCGGTGGTCTGGGTTACGTCTGCGGCCATTACTTCGATGTCGAGATTGGGGAACTCGGTTTGGAGGCGCGATTGGCTGCGTTGGGCGGCGGAGAGGTGCAGGTCGCAGCCGAAGATTTTGACACCGTTGTGGGCTAGCAGTCGGGCTGTGGCGGCGCCGTTGCCCCAGGTTGTGCTTGTGGGAGAGCCGACTTGGCCTATGCCGGTTATGAGAGCGATACGGGAGTGCAAGTCTGGGTAGGTTGAGTAGACTGCCGGGGCGGGAGGTTGGGTTGGTGTTGGGGAGGACATTTCGGGTGGAGTCAGCGGTGTAGTCTACTCTTTGTGCTTGACGTTGATCGAATGTAATAGATATAGGATGCTTCGACTGTCTGAAAATCTTGGGGTCGAGATGTTGTCAACGGAGGTCTCCTCTGATGACTTGAAATGTTAGGATTGACCAATTCGGTAGGTAGCTGGTAATTGTTAATTTACGTTGGCGACGTGCTTGAAGATTTGTCAGTACTAGTATTCAACGACGAGGTCTTGTAAGAATCATGTACTACGTTTTATATAGGTCCTCTCTCAATAGAAGCGATGTCGGCACCTCGTTTGTCCGTTTCTGAGGTCTGTAAACCAGATCTCCGCACGATGTTCCCTCGGCTTTCGTGGAGCATATCACCACAAAGTTGGCTATCCAAGACGCAAGAGCTTCGGCGTGCATCTGTAGTGGCGCAATCTCGAAGGATAGCTTGTCACATCTGGTTGCAATAAACTCATTGGTCAACTAGCAGAACGACAAGTATAGTCCGCTTGACGACGGGCAGCATAGACTCAAGATCTGGAACAGGATCATACAAAGTGCTATATCATACACATCAACTAAGATCGCTACAAACCATGAAGGTGGACAAGTTCCCACTGGATCCTCCGAGTCTGGAGGAACTAGTTCAAAAGCTTAGACCAGTCCTCGAGCGAAACTACAACCACTCAACAGTCAGCATCGAGACATGTCCTGACCTAAGCAAACCGCCCTTCCATCTAGCCACCGAAGGTCTTTCCGGTGATGAACGCATCGCAGACGTTGGTGGACAACCAAATCTATTCCCAGAGCCTCGACTAGACTGCAAGTTCTCTCTGCCGGCACTCGCCCAGGCCATGGAAATGGACCCCGAAGGCGGCAGTCTCATCGGTGCCGGAGCTGGACCTTTCCACATTCTCGGCACCAACTCTGAGCTTGCTCCAAATCTGAGCTGGCAAGACAGTTTCACCAACATCAACAACCGATCGCACTTCGCCAAAATCGACAAATCAGACGGAGCCGTCCGAGTCGAGAAATGCCCCAGCACCGACTGCGCTCTGATGATCAACCTCTTCGGCTCTACCGGCCTCCCAGGGCCAGTAGTCAAGATCTCCGCTCGTGGCCGCAAAGGGTCTGTCAAGAGTTTCACCGAGTGCATCCGCCAGGCTTTAAGTGCAGCGTACGGTGACGAACGGCCTATCAGCTTGGGCGGAGCGTTCATTGTCAAGTCGGGACGCTCCCATTTCCATGTGATGCCTGATTTTCCCGAGAAGCCTTTCGAGAATTCGAAGCAGTTGAACGACTGGCTCACGTATCACGATTTTGACGCGCCGATTGTCTGTCTTTCGGTGTTACACTCGGCGGATCCGGGTAAAGCTATGGGTCTGCGCATGGAGCATACGCATTGCTTTAGTGTGGGTGGTGAGAATAAGGGTGGGCATTATCATTATGACGATGGTAGCGATGATGTCGAGTATGAAGGGTATTTCAATACGGCCAGGGCAATTTATCGGATGGATAGGCCGGAGGTCACTCTTGAGAGGGATCTGCATGATGAGTAAAGATCCTGTTTCCCAGAGGTTCTCGAGACCTGGAATTTCGGTTCGGGGTCAGATGGCGTTGAACAACTCAAGACCACTAGAGTGTTTGGCATGCAAGTGCTTTGCTGTAGATCAGATGTCTTGTTGTGGTCCAGTATGCAACAGATAGCGCGGCAAAGAACACTCAATGCTCCCGCTTCCATATATGCCAAACATGCGGAGATGTCGGCCGGTCCATGACACAACACCGGCAGCCTCAACACTCTCAAATTGATTCAGCATTTGTAAGTTAGACTGCTGGTCTCAGGCAGGCTCCCTGTGATCCAGGGCATGATATTCGAAATCCTCGGCTTGTTCGTAGCGCGTCACCCACTGGAAGATAACAGCGCGAGTGCGTGAGTGAAAGAGCGTAGACAACCCCAGCAACGAGATGATGAAAATGCAAGCCGACCAGATCCAGATCGTCGACAACCCGCGTTCAAACACAATCTCATTCGAGGAGCGAAGTAGGTTTCTCTGCGCATCCAAAGCAACGACTCGGTACGTCATAGCATTGTCCGTCGACGGCAATGAGAAAGCATGCTCGAAGTCAGCGTCTTTGGAAATGATGTCGATCTCTATGAAATTGGGTTCTCCGACGATCGATTCATGAGTCGCGTTTGTTACACCCGATCGGGCTTGCAACGACCAATACGCCACTTCAGTTGCGCCGTTCCATGATACATAGATATTTCCATCCTCCATCCGTGCTTCCGGGTCCCAGGCAGCGGGAGTCGCTCTCCAGTCAAAAGTCTTGAAAGCGCGATAAGACTTTACTCGCTCGAAGTAGAAGAGCCAGGACGCCCCGAAGTGCGTCTCGCACAGGAGCTCGCCGCTAGGTTTATGTTCGGTGAAAGCTGCCGAAGCGCCCCAGCCGATAAAAACATGATCAGGGCCGTCCGACCTTTCCAGCAGTTGAACGTTTCCCTGAGAGGGAGAGCTGATGAAGCTACCAGATGTGTAGCTTTGTAGTAGAGTCACTGTCTGGTTGACGAAGTCCAGTTGCACGATTAGTCCTCGACTGTAGGCTGCGTCTCGATGCTTGTGCGCAATGCCGTTGTCGAACACGCTAATGATGCCATCTTCCTCAGAGATCCAGCGAGCGTCATGTTGCCATTGGAATCCGGTTGCTTCGCCTTCGGATAGATCTTTGAAGTCGCCTGCATCCTTGCCGAGTGACCACAAGATCTCTCCCGTCGAGCCATCGACGTATACCAGCACGTGATTGTGGCGTAATGATATCAAGTAGTTGCCTTTCGAGTCCTTGTCGATACTGTTCATGTGGAAGTAGTCAAACGATCCGTCCGCGACAAGACCACCAGATGACTCCTGCAAAGCGGGATTGCTTAAATGGCTGGACGCTCGCCACTCAAACAGCAGTTCACCAGTCGCGATGTCGATTTCTTGGAGAATCCCATCTACGATCGTTTGGTCTGCAGAGGTCTCGATGTTCGTACCGTTAAGATTGGCTGAAGTCCTCTCGTATACCGTGATGAGCGCTGAGCCGTCCTCGGTAATCTTGAACTCATGCAAGTCACCTTCAAGACCTTCGCCCACAGCAGAGACTGTGAAGACAACGTTGTAAGACGAATCCAGCATGTAGTAGCTTCCCAGTCCTGACTCTTGCAATTTCTCGCCAGCCCAGAAAGTTAGGTAGTCGTGCCCTTCATAACGTTGAATTTTCGTATTCGCGGAGTCTTCGCCGTAATGTCCAGGTGCAGACCATACAAGATTACCAGCCATGTCCAAGATCATTGGGCCGCTTCCAGGGACTGACTGGCCACCAATGGACAGCAGAACCAGGCCATTGGCGCATGAATCGTCGGATTGCACTACATTGGCTTGAGGTGAGGTCAAGTCTGTAGAGATGTATTGTCGATGAGGATAAGCGCCGTAGATTCCGGTGTCGAGTAGATATGTACCGCTCGTCGGGTAGCCGTAGATTATGAGTGGTATGCAGAGATATCGTAAGGCCGCGAGTAGACCTACCAGGCATACCAGGGTAGCAGTAGCGATCGTCGCCAATCGACGAATGCTATTGTTAGAGGGCCTGTCTCTTTCTCGAACGCATGCTGAGTCGAGATCGAATTCCTCACGGGGCTTCGACATATTCCAGGCTAGTCAGTCATGGGAAAAGATACACCAAGAGGGAAAAGTAAGACATAGGAAACATTACAACGGGGAACTTGCCGCCTGAAGAACAAATCCTTGCGATACCTACAGACCGGCATTCGCCCCTCTGACGACAGTCTAGGCGGAGCATGTCGACTTCCGAAGACGGTAGACACGCGACACTTGGAACACACTCCACGGAGTGTCCTTCTCTACCCCATGGTAGGGTTAAAGTCAGGAGAAGATATCAAGCTGTGACATGTCCCAGAGTCGATCCGACTGGCTAGACAGCATGATCTGCGATGCCATGCAGTTGGCAGTGTACTAGGTCAGCCTTAGCGCACCGTTTTTGATGCGCTCAAGGCACTGTATCTTTGATTTTGAGGGCCCGGTTTGAGGCTCCGCGGCCTGTTAGATGAGTTGCCGATGAAAAGACGACGTGGAATTCTCTTCTTGCGGCTCTACGGCTCGTTGCGCAGGTAGATTCCTTGGTGATTGGCTTCAGAACAGAACGGCCAGTATTTCGCACTGTCTTTGGACCACAAAGCGGAATGGGAGTCAAGTCAACCATTTGGTGCTAATCAGTGTGCAGTTGGTTGAAAGAATTGGCCAAGAGTTGGCTCCTCTAGTTTCCTTGAATCAGCCGCCGGGACGGAGTTCGGCTTAGTGAATCGCTCTTGGCATTTGGCATTTCCTTGTCGGATGGAAAGGAAAGGACGCGCCTCTTACATCAGACTTACGACAAGAATTCACAGTGTTCATGTTGTTAGTGGTGATACCTCATCAATCAGCGATAACACTGTTTCCTTCACACTCGGTTGGTCATCTGTGCGCGCATGAAGATCGCGTCGCGTTTCAACCACGCTTCACAAAAGATCACACGAGACAATAGCCCCAGACGATAATAACGTGTACGTACAACCATGCCCTCTACGCTACGCATCTTCAAGTCCGTCTAGAATCCACTTTGGAGAGATACCTCCCGTCGTCTTCCTTGATCAGATCCGCGCCCTTCTCCGCCACGGCATACGTGGTCGCCATAATATTACCACTTACGTGGCCTGGGAATACCGACGCGTCGACAACGCGCAAGCCCTGTACGCCCTTCACCTTCAGTCGATCGTCGAGGGCCTCGCCCATTGTCACCGTTCCGATGGTGTGGTACTGGGTCGAGATGTGAGTCCTCACATATTCCATCCTCTCCTCCTCAGTCTCGATGCTGTCCTTTTGAGCTGGCTTGATCCTCTCACCGAGACTCTTCGCCAGCACTGGTCGAGCGGCGACCTTGTCCATCCACTTGATCCCTTCAGCCAGGACCTTCACGTCAACTGGGTGTGAGAGGTATCCTGTGTCGATTGAAGGTGGCTGGAACGGATCCGAACTTTTGATGTGCACGCTTCCGCGAGAAAGCGGGTGCTCCAGGCATACCAAGAGACTGGCGCGGTTGATGCCTTCAGGAGGAGCACTGAAGAACTCGATTTGGCTCTGGAAAGTAACACTCTAAGTCAGGATGATTGCATTGCTTAGATCAGGCTGTAAAGATTCACTCACCTGGCCTTGCGAGATATCGAGCTGCGCACCGATACCTGGATGAATTGTCAGCATTGTTTCACGTTGGAAAGTGGGAGACAGTGCTCACAGAAGGTCTGGATGTTGGCAAAGGTTGGATCCGCGAGTTGCTTCACGATGAGGTCCTCCTGAGCCTTCTCGAATTCGGTCTCCGCAGTGGAATGCTCACGAACTTCTGCGATCGTGCGGTCAAGAGTTTCCTGGTCGACCAAGGATGCGTAGCTCACGAAGCCCATCAACATGCCAGGGCTGCCGTAAGGTCCTCGGTGGGTCTTGCGGTAGATCGCCTCTTGAGCTTTGGCGTACTCGGCACCGTGCAGGGAATCCAAAGAGGTGAGACCATCGGCGAGGTTGTAGAGCATACCACCGAGAACGTGGTCCTGGAAATTCTTTCCAACACGGTTGTTCTCAATCTTCACCTCAACTCCGGCTACTTTCAGAACCTCAGGGTCTCCGATTCCGGACAATTCTAGCAGCTGTGGGCTTTGGATAACGCCAGCTGAAAGAACGACCTCCTTCGACGCTTTGACTGTGTGCGTCTTGCCCTCGTGGCTGAACTCTATTCCGGTAGCTACGTTCCCATCCAGCACGATCTTTGTCGCCATGGCCTCTGTCAACACCTTGAGGTTGCTACGCCCAGCATTCGGGAGCAGATATCCGGTCGCAGAGTAACTTCTTCTTCCTGGATCCGTGGTGCGATTAACAGCCGCCAGACTCGAGTAGAAACCCATGTGGTCGCCCGACCAGGCATCAACAAGAGTGTTGGGCTTCCCGCTGACTTCGTAAGCTGCTTTACAAAAGTCGTATTCAAATGGCTTTGCTGGATGTCAGCCATCGTATCCGACTTTCCAACCCACAATCGAACTCACCTCGTAGTAATCGTTGAAACTGGTGTGGACAGGTCCATCATTGCCGTGATGGTTCTCCTGCGCAGCGTACGGCATGAATTGAGGGTCAGGGTGAACGTCGCCATTGGCATCGTAGCACTGATGCTTGCGGAAGTAAGGCGCCATACCCTCCCAACCCCAGCCCTTGTTGCCCAGACTCTCCCACCCGTCATAATCAGCCTTGCTGCCTCGAACATACATCTTCACATACATCTATCAGCCAGCTGTCCGAGAAGGTCAAGCCCATCAACCATGAATTGGCACACTCACGAGATAGTTGATTCCAGAACTCCCTCCAAGCAACTTGCCTCTCGGCATCGAGTACTTTTTTCCGCCCGCACTGGCCTGTGGTGTCGTCTCGAAACACCAGTCATACTTCTCACGCCCGATCAAGCTTGGGTACAGACTGGGCGTGTAGACTTGCGGGTCATCGATGCGATTGCTGCCCGCTTCCAACACTCCTACTTTGACTTCTGGGTTCTCTGTGAGGCGTGCGGCGATGCAGAGACCTGCTGTCCCGCCACCGACCACTAGGTAGTCGTAGTCCTGGCGCAGGAAGTCCTCGACGGAGCACAGGGCTGGCGTTGATGAGGATTTTGTCATGGTGGCTTGTTGCTCGAGTTGTTGCGTTCTCTGATTGTAAACGGAGTTCAATCCGGGCGTGGTCTGCCAAAATTAAGATTGATACTTACTCGATGCAGTAGTATCACTTAAAAGCAAATAGGAACGATACCTATCTAGCACAACTTCAAACATTAGAACGACAGTCAGCGTTTTTATATCAACTCGGCACAATGGATGTCAACCCCCGCCCTCTGATCCTTTGATCACACTTCGAGCTCGGTTGAGGCTCAAAAACGGGACGTATAAGGTAGCTACCCCTCATCAAAACCACGCCACTAGAGTTTTAGAATGAGATGGGATCGACGTTGATCCGATCTGAGTATGGCGATATTGTGTCGTCTGTACTCCAGCGCGTGTGGTTGGTGATGCACGTGATAGTTTGTCGACCGCGGGACTGGCCGCACCCTTTTACGCGCGGGGTTTTCAAGACGACAACAAGCCGAACAGGAGACCATCGCCAACCTCCCCGACACAAACTTTCACACACAACACCAAGAACATCACCAACTCGCCACCAACCATCGAAAAGAAAAAAAAAACACCGTCGGAAGACGACACATTTGAGTCCAACTCACCCAATTCGTCCCCGGAGCCACGCAACCCCGAAAACAGCAAATATGCCGCGCGGTCCCGAAATCCCGCTCACAATCCGCCACGTCGCCATCGCCTACTTCTTCGACCTCGAAATGCGACAGACGGACATTTGCAACCGGCTCGGGATCTCCAAACAGTCCCTCTCAGTCCTCATCTCGCGCACCAGAGAGCGATGTCCTTCTTACCAAGACCCGGAGAAAGCCGGCCCAACTCCAGAGGAGCTGAACATGCTTTGCGCGGCTGCTGCTGTGAAGCAGAGGTGCGGACGTCCGAGGAGGGCAGATGGCGGTGGGAGGTGCAGTCACTGTGGTGCACCGAGGTTAAGAACTAAGAAGGCGAAGAAGGCCGCGGCGGAGTTCGCTGCCAAGTTGGAGGCGGCGAAGAAGGCGGGTGAACCTGCTCCTGTTGCTCCTGATCATGTTGATGGCGATGATGATGAGGATGGCGAGGGCAGTGATGATGGCGAAGATGCTGGCGGCGATGCTACTACTGCTTCTGCGCAGGCTCCTCCTCCCCCTGCTCCCACTGGCGATGATGCTGGCAGGGCGGCGGGTGGTCACGGTGGTGGGATGTATCTGCCGCCTATCACGACCCCTGCGCCTTCTACTTCTTCTATTCATGCTCCAACACCTGCGCCTACTGCGTATCCTGCCGCCGCTTCTCCGTATCCTCCAGCGCCTATGGCTGGTGTCTCGATGGTCAACGGGATTGTGTCTCAGGGTGGCGGAAGTTGGTTCTACGGCAACAATGGTTGGGAGATGTATGGAAGGAGAGATGTGGGCAGCGATAATACGCAGGTGCCTGGAAGTCACAACGGCGACTTCAATAGACAGTACTAGTGTAAACTTGTGTTGCGGAGGAGAGCGGCCGGAGCGGTCTTTGGTAACCTCACTTACTGTAATATACATTCAGGCATTATTAATTTCATCTGCAAGAGTTCTGGTAATGTCTTGACCTTCGTTAGTTGCAATTGACCACAAGTAACCTACTTTCGCTCCGGTGGCGATTGATCCATTATCAGTAGTGCACGGAGTATCAGTTGAAGCCTTTGGTCATATTTGCTGGCTTTCAACACAACATATCATTGACCCGCAGTCGCAGACGTCGACACTTATACAGCGTATTAGTCCTCGACATGTCAGCCAACAACAGATATACGATCTTCATGTTGACTAGCCCACTGAACAATGGTAAACCAACATCTTTGGCACAAAGTAAGGCCTACCATAACCCCAACCCTAACCCTCTAGACAGCATTCCAACCACCACTACAACACACGACCAGAAATCACTCCAACAACACCACATCACCTCTCCCCCATCCAGACCTCCAACTTCCTCGCAGCCTCCACGAACCCCTCCTCATCCTCCTTCACCCAAACATCCACCAACCCCTCCCTCTCCCTCAAATGCCCCGCTCTCTCCTCATCCTTCCTCTCTACATAAACAGTCTTGAACCCACACTCCTTCGCAGCCGCCAGATCCTCCAGATGTGCCGCCACCATCGCACACTCTCCAGGTTCGAATCCCAACTTTTCCGCAGCGCCCAGGTAGACGCGCGGGTTTGGTTTGTACGAGTCGAACATTTCGGCGCTGAGGATGTGTTGGAAGGGCATGCCGCTGTGCTTGCACATGTTGGTTATCAGGGTCAGATTACCGTTTGTGAGGGTCGCGGTCTCGAGTCCCAAGTTATCGTGGAGGGCTCTCAGGCCGGCGTTCGTGTCGGGCCACGGGGCGAGGCGGTGCCAGATGTATGTCAGATCGTTGATTTGGGAGGAGGTGAAGAGGTTGGGGAGGTTGTGGGTTGAGAGGAGGGAGAGGAGAGAGTCGTGGTGGTGCTGGTCTACTGTTTTGTAGGGGAGGGACGGGTTGGCGGCGATGGAGCGGGTGAAGGTTAGGTAGGAGGTTCGCCATTCTTGGGCGAAGGCGGCCCAGTCTGAGGTGGACTGTGTTGGGTTAGATTCCTGGAATGTTCGATTGAACTTGGGGTGATAGAGGGCCTACCATTGTTGTATTACCAGCTTCTTTTGCGGCTTCGATCAGGCCTTCTGTTACTGTCTTGCGCCAGTCGACGCATGTTCCAAAGACATCGAAGAAAAGTGCCTCAAGTGGCATTGTTGCGGTGGCAGATCTGAGTAAGATTTTTGGTAGTGTGACACCTTTGTGGCTGTCTTCATTAGTAGCAAGTTGTTCTACCAACGAGATAATATATCTACAACCTATATGGCGTGTAGTGAATAGTACTCGACGCCCTGTAGTTGCTAGAGATGGGACCTCGGACTGACTGAAGTCCGGACGAGTGGGGCGCATCGGCTTCTCTCGTGATCAGTCCATCTTTCCATTTCTGATTTCTTCCTTCCACCGAACGTCCACAGAGAGATATCGTCTCGGGTCCTGCTCTCGCTCGTCTCTTCACAGAATCAGCTACTGTATACATACCTACAAGCTGTAGAATGGAAGTCCGCCTCCCGACTTTGGGACTGACGAATGACTTGTGGACAAGCCAAAGTTCCACCCAAGTTCAACGGCCAACCGCAAGCTGCGACACTGGACCGAAAGCAAAGCTGGAAAGTCCCTGGCCTCTGCACGCTTTGAGACAGGGGAGTGAGCGTTTCTTGGTTGTTTGTGGCTGTATCGAGAACGGGTTGGCGGGTTTGTGTGGTGCCATACCAATATCCTGGAACTGCCGAGCGGTGTTGAAGGCATGAACTCCCCACGGTCTTCTCGTGAAACCACTTGGAATTGCCGGTGCGAGTTTCAAGACTGCCATGTGACTCCAGTTGCTTGGTCTAAAAAACGTGGTACTGGCTCTGATGCTCGAATCGTTCGTTAAGCTCCTGGCTAATGTGGCTAGTCAGTGGTTTGTACCAATCCTGTGGGTGAGGTAGTTTCGCATTTTGCATCGCTACCATGTGTTTAGATGCGATTGCAAGCCTTGCTCACATGCGGTTCGTCGCACCACACAGTCGGCTGGAAGATGCTGATACACGCGATTTGATACTCACATGCGATAGCAATTAGCAACGATATCAGCCATTTCGAAATGCGACAACAACTCAATCTTCACATTGCCGATCAACGACGATCTCAGTGCTGCTGGTGGACACTCGCAAATTTCCAGAGTCGAGGGCTGCGTCACGATCGCTGTCGCTATCGCTGTCGCTATCGCTACCTCATCAAGCAGTTGAGTACCGAATGTGTATGCAGACATGGACGGCATATGAGTGTGACGACTATCGACATCGTTGCCCGTATCGATGGCACATATGATGGATCGGAGGTACTGGATCTGAGGCAATCTTCTTCAAGATCAACCATTCTGATGGGTAGAGACAGGCGCCGTGTCGCACTTGGACTTGTCTTCCTGTCCGCAACAACAACTTACAATATTTGATCAAGAGACTGCAACTCTCCAACCCGTCACACAGAACAAGCTAGTAGGCCAAGCACTTGCCTCGCCTTAGCAACCTGACATCTTTCATGTACACCAAAGGATAGCCAGGCTACACATGGATGATGACGATGGAAGCGTGAGATTGTTCCCTGGAGCGCTGGACAACGCCCGTCTTGCGACGTTAGGAAACGGCGGTGTTTGGATTCATCTGCGACATGCGTTGCCACACATGTCTGAGATTGGGAGCAATGGCTTGGGTTGATGATTATCACTAGGAAACAGTTGTAGAAGAATTCAAGAAGTGAGGCGAAATGTGTTGGTATATAGTTGTGATGCTCATATGTACCCACAATAAATGCATATTGTAAGTGATAGTGATTGATTGGTGATTGTTACCATCGCGATGAGATCACCTCGCAGATCGTTCTTCAGTCTTCCCTGCAGCAGGGACCAACAGGGTGCCTGACTAGGAGACACTAGTGATTACTAGATGCGAGTCTAATCTTGATAGCGCATTAAGCGAAATTACAACTCCGTGCCAACCACTAGAATATCAGAGCGACTCCAGCTAATCCCAGCCTGCTCCGGGGCTGGTCGACGTGCTCGGATGCTTCGGTCGAACGCCTCCAGCGGCAGCGCAGCGCTTGGAAAAGATAGCTAAGGTAGGCCGCCGAGAAGCGTCTTCCTTCGACCCTCCCGTCCTCCTCCTCTCCCGTCGAGTGCATACCACGACATACACGCGACCTCACTCTCCTTCTCTACCACCACCACCACTCTCGCTCTCACCACCCTACCCACCCTCACTTAGCAACGCCGGCTCCGTTGTCCCTCTTTCACCAACGGCACCACCCACACACTCTCTCTCTCTCTTCACGTGCCAGCCCTGTATTGCTATTTCGCTTGCATTCCGCGCATCACCAACACACAGGTCTAGCCCGTGAACCCGCCTGCCGCATTCCTCCCAGGCCTTTCGCAAACACATACGCCAGTCTTTCAGACCTCACCTACCTACCTCTCCGCCCAACCGAGCGCCTCACTCGCGACTTCACAAGCTAGCCAGCAACCATGGGCTACCACGACGGCGCACACGGCCGCGTTTTTCGCGGCATGAGAGCAGCCGGCCGCCTTCCCGACACCAAACAATCCAACGACAACGTCCATCACCTCGCCCACCGACAGGTCATGCCGAGCCACAACACCAACGGCGACAGGCCAGTCATGCATATCCCGGAGGGTTTCAGCGCTCAAAAGGCACAGGCCGACGACACCAGCAACAATGCCAACGACGACAGCGATGTCGAGACAGTCTACGAGCAGGTCTTCAAGACTCTCGCGCCGACCTTCGATGGGCCTCCTCAGTTCTTCACCACAATGGAGCCGACCACCTCTACCTCTGTACAACCCGCAGCCGAGGCCACAACCGCAGCCGCCAACTCTCGTAAAGGGAATGACGACGACCAGGACCAAACGCCTTCGCGCGAGCCCGTTGCGCAACCCACCGCCGCTAGCTCATCTCCCGCGTCTTCTTCCGCCACACCGACACCCAGCACGTCAAGTGCTGCTCAGCAGGCTGTCGTGTCTTCCAGCAAGCCATCCTCGGCGTCGTCTTCTACGGAAATCACATCTTCCTCCATCGAGACTGGACAGGTAACTTACTCTCACGGCGCAAAGGCTGCCGACACCACGTCGAGCATGATTGGAGGCACTCCTCTCAGCGCCACGCACAGCGCTGTTGCTGAACCCCAGGAGACTGGTATGACCAGTGGCGCAAAGGCTGGCCTCGCAATGGGAATTATCTTTGGTCTTGCTCTTGTCTTCGGTTTGGTCTTCTTCTGCTGGCGTCGCAAGAAGAGCCAGCGCGGTCTTGAAGAGTTCAACGAGAAGAACGGGTTCGCCGCAGCTCCAGCACCTGTCAACAGGTTCAGCAGCGACAGCGACAGACTCCGCCGCACCAGTACTCAGACTTCCGCCACCGCACCACGCCTCAGCCTCCGCCCTGTCACTCAATTCCTCCCCAACCTGACCTCTGGCGCCGCCGCACCCAAGACCACACAGAACCCGTTCGGTGATGCCGCCGTTGTCTCCGAAAAAGGCCACGAGAGGACCGAAAGCGAGGCGTCTGACAGCAACCGATCTGTAGAGAGCGCGACTACTGCGACTACCGGTACTGCTCAAGTTGTGACTGCTGCTGCTGTTCCTGTCGCCCGTGGCCCTAACAATGTTCATCGTGTGCAACTCGAATTCAAGCCTAGCATGGAGGATGAGCTTGAACTCAAATCCGGCCAGCTTGTTCGCATGCTTCACGAATATGACGACGGATGGGTAAGCAAATCATTCGATACGTACCTCTTGCGAACACACACTAACATCATTCCCAGGCACTCTGCACAAAGATGGATCGCAGCCAGAAGGGTGTTGTCCCACGCACCTGTCTTTCCAAAATGCCCGTCAAGCCTCGTGGCCCGCCACCTCCAAACGGCCCCCCATCCAACGGACCCAACGGCATGGCTACACCGCCCCCTGTCGTTGACGGCGCCATGGCTCCTCGCCCACTTACTCCCAATCAGCCAACTCAACAGAGCCGCCCACGTGCTCCAACCCTCGAAGGTGTCCCGGCACGCAAGCCCGTGCCAGGCCAGGCTCTTTAGATGAAGAGCCACCTTCGCTCTCCACCCCCCTCCTTGACGATATTCACGTACAACCAGGCAAAACATGGCTCCCCTCTTTCCTTTTCTCATCTGCTGTTTTTATTCATTGCGAAGGGAGCGTAAAACCTCCCGCGACAGGGCTTCGGTACCACATTATTTTCTTTTCTACTACCCACGGAAGATTCGTGCTTGCTCTTGAGTTGTTTGCTGAGATGTTCGCTTAAGACGAAACCGGTTTACAACTCGTCGAGTATCGAGTCTTCCTTTAGTCTTAATCTGCAAGCCGGATGTTGATAGTTTAGTTCTCTGTTCGGTGCGCGGCGATGGTGGTGGTGGTTGTGATTGGGGTGAGGGCGGTCGATGGACTGCAAACGAATGGATGGTTGTGTGGTGTGTGAGAAGAGGGCAGGCCTGCATAACCAAATAGGCATTATGTATGGTACTACGAACTGTTCATACCAACGTTCCTTGCTCATGCTCATGCTCAGATTACAGTGGATTCTCAATGGTGGAATGGATGGTAGACAAAGAATGCATCTACCCGACTACCGCGTTTGGTTGATCAAACAAGGAACGACTGTACTGTTTGACGATTTCGGCTGTTGTATAGTCTACCTCTTGATCTCACTCGAAATATCGTCAAGTTTATCAGTAATAACGCTTATGTATGTTGAGTGAATATTATTAAGTCACTATGTTTGGTCAGCCCTCCGCGAGCTTCATCAGCGAACCCCGACTGGATCACTTCCCAAGCCAGACTTGTCCCACCACCACACCTTCACTGACACAACTGCCTACACTTTTGGACTTCGACTTCGTACAAACACAAATCCGATCGCTGGATCTCGAGTTCCCACCCGCCCTCTCAGAGCATCAATTGCAAAACACAGAACAGCATGCCCAGCGCGAGCTAGCTCACTTACTAGGAAGGCCATTCGACGAGGTCTGGGCCAAAGCTTGCACTATTTGGACCGAAATACTGGTCAGAGCAAAGGGAGAAAAAGAAGGAAACATCATCAATACTCTGCGCGAAAGAGACGAAGAGAAAACGAGCTTGACCAGCCCGCCAGCAATCCCGGCGCATACTTCCAACACCACCGCCAGCATGGCCACCCCGACCCTAGGCCAATTCCTCGTCCAAGTCAATGGTTTCATCAAAGAACGGAATGAATCGAGTCTCGCAGACTGGCTGGTGCTGGAGCCGCCGTTCGGTACCACCTACGTACAAATGATCGAGGAGCTGCGCCGAGTCTTTCCCAAACACAAAGAGTCTGCTCTTGAAGATCGGTGCGCACAGGTTTTGAAAGCTGCCCAGGAGGGAGATCAAGGCTCCAACTGGACGAGCTTCACGCGCTTCATGGTGCAGTACTTGGGCTACTTGCGCGATGTCAGCCCGGATCCGAGCGCTTACTTGGAAACGTACAATCTGTTGCGCGAGTTGCAGGGGAGAGGAAACAGTGCGTTGGGGCACCCTAGTTTGGGCAATATGATGCTGCAGACGGTGGTGACAAATGCAAGATTGGTGTGCAGACTCGCCATCGGGTTGGACAGGCAGCCGGAGCTTTTGGCTGGGTCGAGGATGGAGGGCGCTGGTGAGGAGGGAGGATACCGAGAGACTCTGCCAGAGAAAGCAGCAAACACCATCCGAGTCGCGTTTACAACCGCTTTGAACGATCGGTCAGGCTCGGCAGGAGGGCTGGACAGCCAAGGGAAACCCGAGGGCAAGAAGAGAGGAATCTACATCCTGGCCAACCTCTGTCTGAAGATCCTGTTCCAATGCCGCAAGACTCGCAATGCCACACAGATCTTCGAGCAGATATCCGGCAACGCGCCTCCTCTGGCTGCATACCCAAAGAGCCAGCGTGTCACATACCTCTACTACCTTGGCCGCTTCCTCCTCCAACACGGCCACTTTTACCGTGCCCAACTAGCCTTGGAAGCCGCATACAGCGAGTCACCCGCCCACGACCAATGCAGCAAACAACGGCGTCTGATCCTTGTCTACTTGATCACATGCAACATCATACTCGGCCGCTTTCCAAGCCAAGCTCTACTCTCCCGCCCCGAAGCCCATGGCCTTGCGGAACGCTTCCAACCCCTCTGCGCCGCCATCCGCTCCGGCGACCTCAAGTCCTTCCGCCACTTGACCTCTCTCTCGAGCCCACATGCAGCCTGGTTCCTGCACTATCGAATCCTCTTCCAACTCCAAAATCGCTGCGAAGTCCTAGCCTGGCGCTCCCTTGTGCGAAAAACATTCGTCCTGCAAGGCGTCGCCCCAGAAGCCGGCACAAACAAAGCCGCCTCGCTGAATCTGCAATCGCTGGTTGCGGCTTTCACATCACTGACACCCGCATTGCTTCAAAGTAATAACGAAGAAGACGAATACCTCCCCGACCCGGACTTTGAAGGCGCCGACCTAGGCTCTTCCGGCCACAACCCCCTCACGCCCTCCGACGCAGCGCTAGAATCCATCCTCTCGTCACTAATAGATCAAGGTTTCGTCAAAGCCTATATCGCACACAAGCAGAAGAAACTTGCGATCCTGGGAGCCAAAGCCTCGGGTGGAAATGCTGTTGCGGCGGGTTTCCCGAATGTGTGGAGTGTGATTTGCAAGAAGGATGAGGACGGCGGGAGGGTGCCTGGGTGGAAGCGGGCGGCCGTTGAGGAGAGCAGGGCGGGGATCGGGGTTTTCGGTTAGGATTCTCAGGGTGTCGTTTTGTGCGAGATCACTGGTTTTCTTCTGTTTGGGAGGATGAGGTGCTTGATGGCAACAGGGCTTGTCTTCTTCGATGGAAAAATGGAGACGAATGGAGACGAATGGAGACGGCGTGGTTGACTGATTACTTGTCCTGAATTGTAAGATACTTGCTTATACCCCCTTGATAGTGAAAGAGATGAACCTTGAAGGCGATGCTCTTTGTTTCCCTACCTGCCATCGATGCTTGGGTGTATTTCAAGGCAGTCGAAGGAGTTGTCAAGGTCAGGTCATGTATTAGCTAGCTCCAAGCTTCGTTGTGCTCGCAACTCTACCTGCTTACGAAAGACTTGAAG
>Ga0265798_10002327_pt1 | contig 28247 bp, 28 predicted proteins | sample P3T30metagenome_FD_192430 | JGI IMG/M metagenome (GOLD analysis project Ga0265798, IMG submission 192430) | Plant litter microbial communities from East Loma Ridge, Irvine, California - P3 T30 | ecosystem: Environmental > Terrestrial > Plant litter > Unclassified | place: USA: California...
CCCCCTTCGCGATCATCAACCTGCAGGAGCGCATGTCGTTCTTCGTGCAGCCGACCGAAGAGGTCTACGAGGGCATGGTCGTGGGCGAGAACTCGCGCGCCGACGACATGGACGTCAACATCACCAAGGAGAAGAAGCTGACCAACATGCGTCAGTCGACGGCCGACAACTTCGAGTCGATGACGCCCTCCAAGGTGCTCTCGCTCGAGGAGGCCCTCGAGTTCGCCGGTGACGACGAGTGCGTCGAGGTCACTCCCGAGGCGATCCGCATCCGCAAGGTCGAGCTCGACGCCAGCGCCCGCCAGCGCAGCACGGCTCGCCTCAAGAAGCAGAACGCGTAGTCCGCAGCACCACCCGGCCCCGGTCGGAGCAGGAGGCGCCCCACCAGCCGGTGGGGCGCCTCCTGCCGTCCGTGGCCCTGCAGGGCATGCCAGCCGCGACCCGGTGCCGTCGGTGCACGTTCTGCGGCCTCGCCCAGACGCGGCCGCTACCGTCGTCGGCGTGACCCCGACCCGCACGCGCCTCCTCCGCTCCGCCTCCGCCCTGCTGCTCGCCTCCGGGCTCGTGGGCGGCCTCGCCGCCTGCAGCGAGGGCGGAGCCGTCGACGACATCGTGGGCAGCGCCGTCGACCAGGGGGTCGAGAGCGTGCGGGGCACGGTCGAGGAGGCCGTGGGCGACGCCCTGGGCGGCGCGAGCGTGTCGACCGACGGCACCCTGCCCGAGTCGTTCCCGGCCGAGGTGCCGCTGCTCGACGGCACGGTGCGCGGGGGAGGCGCGGGCCCCGACGGCTCGGGCTGGGTCGCGCAGCTCGCCGTGACGAGCCTCGACGACTTCACGACGGCCCGGTCCGAGCTCGAGACGGCCGGCTACGCGGCCGCGGGGGTGGACGTCGGCGCCGACACGGCGCTCGGCACGTTCACCGGCCCGACCTACCGGGTCGTGCTCACCGTCACCACGCAGGCCTCCGACGGCGCGGTGCTCGCCACCTACGTCGTCACGCCCGTCTAGGGCCTCGTCATCGGGGGCTGAGGTCCGTCGGCGTCAGCCGAGCAGGGTCTCGCCGACCCAGCCGCCCTCCGACGCCCCCGGGGGCACCGCGAAGATCGCGGACCCGACGTGCTTGACGTACTCGTTCATGCGGTCGCTCCGCGAGAGTGCGGTCTGGATGGGCACGTACTGCCGCCGCGGGTCGCGCTGGTACGCGAGGAAGAACAGCCCGGCGTCCAGCCGTCCGAGGCCGTCGTTGCCGTCGACGAAGTTGTAGCCGCGGCGCAGGAGGGTCGCCCCGCCGTTCTGCTCGGGGTGGGCGAGGGCCACGTGCGAGTCGCGGGCGATCGCCGTGCCGCCGCCCGAGGCGGCCGCCGCGGCGAAGTCGGGGGCCGTGAACTCGGTGCCGCCCGAGAGCGGGGCGCCCTCGCGCTTGTCGCGGCCGACGACGGTCTGCTGCTCGGCGAGCGAGGCGTGGTCCCACGTCTCGATCGTCATGCGGATCTTGCGGGCGACGAGGTACGAGCCGCCGTCCATCCACGCGCTGCCGTCCGAGCCCTGCGCCCAGACGCCCTGCTCGACGGCCGCGGTGTCCTCCGCCCGGAGGTTGGCGGTGCCGTCCTTGAACCCGAAGAGGTTGCGCGGCGTCGCCTGGTCGCGGGTCGTCGACGACGTGCGGCCGAAGCCGAGCTGCGACCAGCGGAGGGAGGCGCGGCCGAAGGCGATGCGCGACAGGTTGCGGATCGCGTGCACCGCGACCTGGGGGTCGTCGCTGCACGCCTGCACGCCGAGGTCGCCGCCGGTCAGCGCCTCGACGAGCTGGTCGCCCGAGAAGTGGGGCAGGTCGACCAGGGCGGCGGGCCGCTGCGCGGCGATGCCGTACCGGTCGGCTCCCGTCGCGTCGGTGAAGAGGGTCGGGCCGAACCCGATCGTGATGGTGAGCCCGGCGGCGGGCAGGCCCAGCGCCTCCCCGGTGTCGTCGGGCGGAGCGAGCGGCGAGCCGCCCGTGGCGCCGGCCTCGCTCACGTCGAGGCCCCGCGTCAGGCGGGCGGCGGCCGCGCTCCAGTCGCGCAGCAGCGAGACGAGGTCGTCGCGCGTGGTGCCGCCGGCCATGTCGAACGAGGCGAAGTGCAGGCGGTCCTGCGCGGCGGTGGTGATGCCCGACTGGTGCCGCCCGCTGAACGGGTGCTGCGCCGTCGCCCCGGAGGCGCTGCCCCCGTGGGCGAGCACGGCCCGGTCGGCCCCGATCCCGGCGCCCGCGCCGAGGACGCCCGCCCCGACGCCCGTGCCGATGAGGCCGAGCAGCCCTCGCCGCGAGAGCCCTCGGGTCGGGGTCGCCTCCTGGTCGTCAGTCATCCGCGCCGCCTCCCCGTCAGCCGACCAGCGCGTTCGTCAGCCCGCTGAGCGGCTCGCTCAGGGCGTTGACGGCGTCGCTGAGCGCCTTCTTGTCGGCCTCGGTCAGCTGCGTGTAGGGCGGGTAGCCGGCGTCGAGGCTGCCGTAGGTGGCGAGCAGGGCCTCGAGGGCGCCGAGCTTCGCGTCGATGCGGTCGGTCAGCTGCGGGTCCTTCTCGGCGACGATGTCGCGCACGCCCTCGTAGGCGACGCGCGCGCCCTCGAGGTTGGCCTGGAAGTCGTAGAGGTCGGTGTGCGACCAGATCTCCTCCTCGCCCGTGATCTTGCCGGTGGCGACCTCGTCCATCAGGCCGACGGCGCCGTTGCTGACGGTGTCGATGCTCACGGTGAAGTCGTCGGCGGTGACGGCCGACTGCAGCGCGGCGGTGTCGGCGGTCAGCTGGTCGGCGACGCGGGCGCGGTCGGCGGGCGACAGGGGCACGTACGCGACGCCTCCGTCCTCGTCGGCGGTCGGCTGCCAGAGGTCCTTCTCGATGCGGTGCCAGCCGGTCCACTCGGTGCCCGGCTCGACGTCGGCCTCGCGGAAGTCGATCTTCGGGTCGAGGTCGCCGAACGACTCGGCGACGGGCTCGATGCGCTCGTAGTGCGCACGCGCCGACGGGTAGAGGCTGCGGGCCGTCGCGTCGTCGCCGGCGCGGTACGCGTCGAGGAAGGCCGCGGTGGCCGGCACGAGCTGGCCGACCTGGTCCTCCACGTAGCCCACGTAGGCGGCCGCGGCGGCGTCGACCTGCTCCTTCTCGGTGCCGGCGGGGACGACGTCGGCGCCGGAGTCGGTGACGGTGAACGGCGCGCGGACGCCCTCGCCCACGAGGCCGGGGATGCACGCGGTGTAGTAGTCGCCCGGCTGCACCGCGACGGTGATCGAGGCGCTCGTGCCGGGGCCGATGTTCTCCTTCTCGCTGACGATGCGCAGGCCGTCGGAGGCGAGCAGCTCGAACTCGGTCTCGTCGCTGCCGCTGTTCGTCATCGTGAACGTGACGGGTCCGCTCGGCACCGAGGTCGACGACACGGCGCAGCGGTCGCCGTCGCCCTCCACCGAGACGGTCGTGCTGCCGGCGCTGGCGGAGCCCGCGGGGGCGTTCGCGACGCAGCCGGTGAGGGCGAGGGCGGCGAGCAGGGCTCCGGTTCCGAGGGCGAGGGGGCGTGTGGTCATTCGGGGGCTCCTGCGGTGGTGCGGGCGGGGACGGGACGGTCGGCGGGGGAGTCGGGGGAGGCGGGGGTCGGCCGCGGTCCCGGCCCACGCGTGGCGCGGGCGAAGGCCGGCACGACGACCGCCAGGAAGGCGAGCCAGACGATCACCTGCGCCCAGCTGGGGGTCGGGGTGAAGTTGACGAGGCCCTGCAGCAGGGTGCCCCACCAGCTGGTGGGCGGCACGGCGCTGCTCACGTCGAAGGCCAGGGCGGTGCGCCCGGGCAGGACCCCCGCCTCCTGCAGGTCGCCCACCCCGTAGGCGAGCACGCCGGCGGCGACCACGACGAGGAGGTACCCGGTGACCTGGAAGAAGCGGCGGAGGTCGACGCGGACGACGCCGCGGTAGATGGCGACCTCGATCGCGACGGCCGTCAGGATGCCGAGGAGGGCGCCCACGACGGGGGCGTCGCCGCCGCCCGTCGACTGCACGGTGGCCCAGACGAAGAGGGCCGTCTCGAGCCCCTCGCGGCCGACGGAGAGGAAGCCGAGCACGACGACCGCCCAGGCGCTGCCGCGCATCGCGCGGGCGAGGCCGGACTCGAGCTCGCCCCGGAGGCTGCGGGCCGTCCGGGCCATCCAGAAGACCATCCAGGTGACGAACCCGACGGCGACGACGGAGAGGCCGCCGCCGATGATCTCCTGCGCCTGGAAGGTCAGGCCGTAGGCGCCGAAGGTGAGCACGGCGCCGAGGCCGAGCGAGAGCACGACGGCGGCGGCGACGCCGAGCCACAGGCGGGGGAGGACGTCGCGGCGGTCGACCTTGACGAGGTAGGCGACCAGGATGCCGACCACGAGGGCGGCCTCGAGGCCCTCCCGGAGTCCGATGAGGTAGTTCGCGAGCACGGGTGACGGCTTTCGGGACGTGCGGCGGTCGGCCGTCGCGTCGGGTGACGGGGGTCGACGCGTCGATGCGGGTTCCGACCGTACTGGTCGGTATGGTGAGGCTTGCCTTACTAAGGCGAGCCTCAGCGCGAACCGACCATAGTGTCGCTCGGCATATCCTGTCCAGTGATGACTCTCCCCGGCACGGCCTCGGCCGACTCCCAGGCCTCCCGCGGGGCGGCCACGGCCCCCGTCGGCGCCCGACGCGAGCACGTCCTCCTCGTCCACGCCCACCCCGACGACGAGACGATCGCCACCGGCGGCACGATCGCCGCGCTGCTCGACTCCGGCGCCTCCGTCACGATCGTCACCTGCACCCGCGGCGAGCTCGGCGAGGTGATCGCCGACGACCTCGCGGGCCTGCGGGGCGACGAGGCCGCCCTGGCCGTGCACCGCGAGGGCGAGATCGCCGATGCCATGCGCGAGCTGGGCGTCCGCGACCACCGGTTCCTCGGCGACCCGGAGGCGCGGACCGCCGGGCTGCCGTCCCGCGCCTACCGCGACAGCGGCATGGTCTGGCGCTCCGAGGGCGTCGCGGGCCCGACCCCCGACCTCCACCCCTCGGCCTTCTGCGCCGCCGAGTTCGGCGAGATCGTCTCCGACCTGCAGGCCGTCGTCGACAGCGTGCGGCCCACCGCGATCGTCAGCTACGACGAGGACGGCGGCTACCACCACCCCGACCACGTGCGGGCCAACCGGGCGGCCGTCCGCGTCGCCCGCCTGGCCGAGGTCCCGTACTTCGCCGTGGTGGCCGGGGCCGACGCCGCCACGGGCGCCGAGGCGGAGGCGCTCGCCGCCGACCCGACCGTGCTGACCGTCGACGTCCGCGCCTCGACCCCGCGCAAGGTGGCCGCCCTGCGCCGCTACCGCACCCAGCTCGAGGTCGTCGACCTCCCCGGGGGCCGGGCCGGCATCCGGCACCCCCACGGGGCCGTCGACCCGCTGCCCGCCACGGAGTCGTTCCGCTCCGTGGCCGAGCCCGACCCGCAGGTCGCCTCGGCGTCGACCACCTCGGAGCTGTCGGAGATGACCCTCGGCGGACGCCTCGGCACCCTCGTGCTGGCCCTCGCCGCCGGCGTCGTCTTCGGCGCGATCGGCACCGTCGCCCACCAGGGCACCGTCTCCGTCGGCTCGGCCGAGCTGCCCACCGGCATCGTGGTCGCGCTCGTCATGGCCGGCGCCCTCATGGCCGGCTTCCGGCTCGTCTTCCGCTCGCGCGTCGTGGCCGTCGTGGCGGCCCTCGGGCTCCTCCTGACGGCTGGCCTCTTCTCCCAGCCGGGCGCCGGCGGCTCCGTGCTCGTGCCGGCGAACACGGCCGGGTTCCTCTGGGTGTTCGGTCCCGTCCTGCTCGCCATGCTCGTGCTGGCGTGGCCGTCGCTGCCGCCCCGCGACGCGACCGGCACGCCCGCCGGCTCCGTGCCTCCGGCGTCCAGCCTCGGCCGGGATAGGATGGACGCTCTGCCCGACGCGAAGGGAACACCCCAGACGTGACGTACGTGATCGCACTTCCCTGTGTGGATGTCAAAGACCGTGCCTGCATCGACGAATGCCCCGTCGACTGCATCTACGAGGGCGAACGCTCGCTCTACATCCACCCCGACGAATGCGTCGACTGCGGCGCCTGCGAGCCCGTCTGCCCGGTCGAGGCCATCTACTACGAAGACGACCTGCCCGACAAGTGGGCCGACTACTACAAGGCCAACGTCGAGTTCTTCGACGAGATCGGCTCGCCCGGCGGCGCCGCCAAGGTCGGGGTCATCGCGAAGGACCACCCGGTGATCGCGGTCCTGCCGCCCCAGGGCTCCGCCGAGTAGGGCGACCCGCCGTGGCGCTCGACCTGCCCGACTTCCCCTGGGACTCGCTGGCGGCCCACGCCGCCACGGCCCGCGCCCACGCGGGCGGCATCGTCGACCTCTCGGTCGGCTCGCCCGTCGACCCCACCCCGGCCGTCGTGCGGGAGGCGCTGGTCGCCGCCACCGACGCGCACGCCTACCCCCAGGTGGCCGGCACCCCCGCCCTCCGCACCGCGATCGTCGACTGGTACGCCCGCCGCCGCGGCGTCACGGGGCTGACCGACGCCGAGGTGCTGCCCACGATCGGCTCGAAGGAGCTCATCGCCGGCCTCGCCCTGTGGCTCGGCCTCGGGCGCGGCGACACCGTCGTGCACCCCCGCGCCGCCTACCCCACCTACGCCCTCGGCGCAGCCCTCGTCGGAGCCGACGTGCTGGCCTCCGACGACCCGGCCGAGTGGCCCGCGTCGACGAAGCTCGTCTGGCTGAACAGCCCGGGCAACCCCGACGGCGCCGTCCTCGACGTCGAGCAGCTCCGGGCCGCGGTCGAGCGGGCCCGCGAGCTGGGCGCCGTGGTCGCGGGCGACGAGTGCTACGCCGAGCTCGGCTGGGAGGGCGAGTGGTCGGCCCGGCCCACGCCGAGCATCCTCGACCCCCGCGTCGTGGGCGACGCCCGCGAGGGCGTCCTCAGCGTCTACTCGCTCAGCAAGCAGTCGAACCTCGCCGGCTACCGCGCGGGCTTCGTCGCCGGCGACGCCGCCGTCGTGCAGCAGCTGCTCTCGGTGCGCAAGCACGCGGGCCTCATGCCGCCCGCCCCGGTGCAGGAGGCCATGCGGGTCGCCCTCGGCGACGACGCCCACGTCGCCGCCCAGAAGGAGCTCTACCGGTCGCGGCGCGACCGGCTCGCGCCCGCCCTCGAGGCGGCCGGCTTCCGCATCGACCGCAGCGAGGCGGGCCTGTACCTCTGGGCCACCCGCGACGAGGAGGCCGAGGCCAGCGTCGCCTGGCTCGCCGCGCGGGGCGTGCTCGTCGCGCCGGGCACCTTCTACGGCGTCGACGGAGGTCGGCACGTGCGCGTGGCCCTCACGACGACCGACGAGCGGATCGACGCCGCCGTGGAGCGCCTGACGGCCTGACGGCTCGGCGACCCGACCGCTAGGGTGACAGGGTGACTACTGCCAACGACGCCCAGAAGGCCACGCTGCAGTTCCCGGGGGGAACGGCCGAGTTCCCGATCGTGCCGAGCACCGAGGGTGCCTCGTCGATCGACATCTCGACCTTCACCAAGCAGACCGGCTACACGACGCTCGACACCGGCTTCGTGAACACCTCCAACGCCCGCTCGAAGATCACCTACATCGACGGCGACCAGGGAATCCTGCGCTACCGGGGCTACCCGATCGAGCAGATCGCGGAGCACTCGACGTACCTCGAGACCGCGTGGCTGCTCATCTACGGCGAGCTGCCCACCCCCGACGAGCTGGCCGACTTCGACGCCCGCATCCGCCGCCACACGCTGCTGCACGAAGACCTGCGACGGTTCTTCGACGCCCTGCCGCACAGCGCGCACCCGATGTCGGTGCTGTCGAGCGCGGTCGGTGCCCTCGGCACCTTCTACGAGGGCTCGATGAGCGTGACCGACCCGGCGCAGATCGAGCTGCAGACGGTGCGCCTGCTGGCCAAGCTCCCGGTCATCGCGGCCTACGCCCACAAGAAGAGCCTCGGCCAGGCGTTCCTGTACCCCGACAACTCGCTGAGCTTCGTCGACAACTTCCTCAAGCTGAACTTCGGCACCATGGCCGAGCCCTACGAGGTGAACCCGGTGCTCTCGAAGGCGCTGGAGCGCCTCCTCATCCTCCACGAGGACCACGAGCAGAACGCCTCGACCTCGACCGTGCGCCTCGTCGGCTCGACGCAGGCGAACATGTTCTCGTCGATCTCGGCCGGCATCAGCGCCCTCTACGGGCCGCTGCACGGCGGGGCCAACGAGGCCGTGCTGACGATGCTCGCCGAGATCAAGGCGAGCGGCCAGGGCGTCGAGCGCTTCGTCGAGCGGGTCAAGAACAAGGAGGAGGGCGTCAAGCTGATGGGCTTCGGCCACCGGGTCTACAAGAACTACGACCCGCGCGCCAAGCTCGTCAAGGAGAGCGCCACCGAGGTGCTCGAGGCCCTCGGCGTCAAGGACGACCTGCTCGACATCGCCATGGAGCTCGAGGCGATCGCCCTCGCCGACGACTACTTCGTCGAGCGCAAGCTCTACCCCAACGTCGACTTCTACACCGGCGTCATCTACAAGGCGATGGGCTTCCCGCCCCGCATGTTCACGGTGCTCTTCGCGATCGGGCGGCTGCCCGGCTGGATCGCGCACTGGCGGGAGATGAACGGCGACCCGACGACGAAGATCGGTCGCCCGCAGCAGCTCTACCTGGGCGAGACCCAGCGCGACTGGCCCGCCCGGTAGGGCCGCCCGGCCGTCGCTCGGCTGTCGCCAGGTCCCCGCGCGACACACTCGACGGGACGGTGCACCCGTGGACCCACCGGTGCGTCCTCCCGTCGAGCGCGCCTCCTCACGCGACGACGAGCACGACGAGGGCGACCACGCAGCCGACGGTCGCGATCGTCGACAGCGAGGCGACGGCGGGCACGAGGCGTCTCAGGCTGGCCCCCGCGGGCAAGCGGCGGAGGTCGCGCAGAGCCATCCAGCCCAACCCCGGCACGAGGGCGCTGACGACGAGGAGGACCGCTCGGGGACGGGGTGCGCGACGTCGGCGGGGGACGGCAGCGTCGTCACCGGGTCGCTGCACGATCGACCGGAGGCCGGCCTCGAGCCGGAGGCGCACCGGTCCGGCCGTGTGGTCGTCACGGCGACCGAGGAGGACAGCCGCAGACATGGTGCCAGCCCCGGGGACGACGGTTGCGGCCACCAGCGCCGCCCAGGCTCCGACATCGGTGGTCGAGCCGGCGAGGAGGAGGGTCGCGGAGCCCAGCCCGATGATCGCGAGGACGGTCAGGGCGGCGGCCACGAGAGCCACGGCGACGACGTACTCGTGCAGGAGGGCACTCCGGACGACGCCGTAGCCGAGCGTCGTGGTGGCTGCCGCCCCGTAGGCCGTGAAGACGAGCAGCGCGAGGAACGTGCCGAGCGTGGGGTGGGCCGAGGCGCCGACACCTGCGGTGAGCACGACCACCACCAGCGCGACGGCCCAGGACCGCCATCGCGTGCGACGGGGGAACTGCCCTGCCTCCCCGGCCCGCGGCGCACCGAGCACCCGGACGAGCCCGACGAGGGCGAGGCTTCTCCGGACGCGCTGTGCGTCCTCCTGGAGCGATCTCTGCGTCCTGTTCTCGATGGCCCCCGACGCATCGACGGAGACGGCTGCGAGGAGGAGCCCGAGGAACACGGGGACGAGGACCTCGCCAGGGCGAGTCGCGAGCAGGTCGAGCCCCGACTTCAGCGCGGAGAAGTACCCCACGAAGACGCTCGCGCCGCCCGCGAGCAGGGCGACCTGGGTCAGGACGCGCGTGCGGGCGATCCCGACGGCATCGCGGTGCTGAGACTCCCTGGGCACGGGCTGGCTGCTGCTGCTCCCGCTGCGAGGGCCGGCCGCGGGCGGCGACGGGACGACCCAGGCAGCGACCTGGAGCGCGAGGACCACCGCGCTCAGGACGGTGAACGCGGTCGAGGTCGTGGCCGACGACAGTCCGAGGTCGAGCTGCGAGAGCGGCGGAGGTCCCTCCGCTGCGGCCGTGTCGGTCACCCCGCTCAGCCAGCCGGCGGCCTGGAAGAGCGGGGGGCTCGCCGCCGCCACGACCAAGAACCAGGCCGGGAGGAGGACCGAGACCCGGCGCAGCCCTCTCTCCCTCTGCGCGACGTGACGGAAGAAGGCTCGGGCCGGCGCGTCGTCGAGGGGATGGAGGCCCGGAGTCGCAGCCTCGTCTGGGCTGCTCGGCGCCGCCTCCCCGGGGGTCTCGTCCATCGACCACACGGCCGGAGGTCTAGGCGTGCAGCTGCGAGTTCAGCGTGACGCCGTGGCCCTTCCGCGGCAGCACCTCGACCGCGCCGGTGACCGAGTTGCGGCGGAAGAGCAGCCCCGGGCGGCCTGAGAGCTCGACGGCCTTGACGGTCTGGGGGCGACCGTCGGCGGTCGGGGTGCCCCCGACGACGACGACCTTCGTGCCGGCCGTCACGTACAGCCCGGCCTCGACCACCGTGTCGTCGCCGATCGCGATGCCGATGCCCGCGTTCGCGCCGAGCAGGGCTCGTTCGCCGATGGTCACGCGCTGCGTGCCGCCGCCCGAGAGGGTGCCCATGATGGAGGCGCCGCCCCCGATGTCGGAGCCGTCGCCGACGACGACGCCCTGCGAGATGCGGCCCTCGACCATCGACGACCCGAGCGTGCCGGCGTTGAAGTTGACGAAGCCCTCGTGCATGACGGTGGTGCCGGGCGCGAGGTAGGCGCCGAGGCGCACGCGGGAGGCGTCGGCGATGCGCACGCGCTCGGGCATGACGTAGTCGAGCAGGCGCGGGAACTTGTCGATGCCGGTCGTCGTGATGCCGGCGCGCTGCAGCGAGGGGCGCAGGCGGGCGAAGTCGTCGGGGTGCACGGGGCCGGCGTTCGTCCACACCACGATCGGCAGGTGCCCGAAGAGGCCGTCGAGCGAGATGCTGTTGGGCAGCACGAGCAGGTGGCTGAGCAGGTGCAGGCGGAGGTACGCGTCGGAGGTCGAGGCAGGAGGCGCGGCGAGGTCGATCTCGACCGTCACCGGGACGAGGTCCACCCCGCGACGGGCGTCGGGACCCGCGGCGTCCGAGATCTCGGCGGGCACGATCTCCGGGTCGCGGTCGGCGGGGAGGCGGCCGAGCGAGGGGGCGGGGAACCAGGTGTCGAGCGTGGTGCCGTCGGCGGAGACGGTGGCCAGGCCGTAGCCGTGGGCGTGCGTGGGCGCGGGGGCGTCGGAGGTCATGCCCTCGATCGTAGGACGCGCCGCCGACCCGGCGCGGCAGCCGGCCCCGGGGCGTCGGCCCGCGCCTCCCGGCGTCCTCCCCGGGGAGCTGCCGGTCGTTCCCCCTACACTCGGCTCCATGCCGAAGATCGACCTCAGCGTCTCGCCCGTCGACGTCACCCGTCAGCTCTGCGACATCGAGTCCGTCTCCGGCGACGAGCAGGCCGTCGCCGACGCGATCTGGGCGACCCTCGAGGGGCACGGCCACCTCGAGCTCACCCGCGACGGCGACGCGATCGTCGCCCGCACGCAGCTCGGGCGCGAGCACCGCGTCGTGATCGCCGGCCACATCGACACGGTGCCCCTGAACGACAACCTCCCCACGCGCTACGAGACCGACGACGACGGGCAGGAGCACCTCTGGGGCCGCGGCACCGTCGACATGAAGGCCGGCAGCGCCGTCCACCTCCGGCTCGCGGTCGAGCTCACCGACCCCGTCGTCGACGTGACCTGGGTCTGGTACGACCACGAGGAGGTGTCCGACTCCCTCAACGGCCTCGGCCGGCTCGCGCGGCTGCACCCGGAGCTGCTCGAGGCCGACTTCGCCATCCTCGGCGAGCCGACCGCGAGCCAGGTCGAGGGCGGCTGCAACGGCAACCTCCGGGCCGAGGTCCGCACGTTCGGGCGCCGCTCGCACAGCGCCCGGTCGTGGGTGGGGTCGAACGCCATCCACGCGGCGGCGCCGATCCTCGACCTGCTCGCGGCCTACGAGGCGCGCGAGGTCGAGGTCGACGGGCTGGTCTACCGCGAGGGCCTGAACGCCGTGGGCATCAGCGGGGGCATCGCCGGCAACGTGGTCCCCGACGAGTGCATGGTGCACGTCAACTACCGCTTCGCCCCGAGCCGCAGCCCCGAGGAGGCCGTCGCGCACGTCACCGAGCTGTTCGAGGGCTTCGACGTCACGATCGTCGACCTCGCGCCCGGTGCCCGACCCGGCCTCGACGCCCCGCTCGCGCAGCAGTTCCTCGCCGCGGTCGGCGGCGAGGCGAAGCCGAAATACGGCTGGACCGACGTCGCGCGCTTCTCGGCCCTCGGCGTGCCGGCGGTCAACTACGGCCCCGGCGACCCGCTGCTGGCCCACCACGACGACGAGCGCGTGCCCGTGCAGCAGATCCTCGACAACGAGCGCGGACTGCGGGCGTGGCTGACGGCCTGACGACCACCGGTCGCGAGCGAGCCGGGCAGGTCCGCCGTCCGGCCCGGCGCCTCCTCCCCACGTCGCGTCGAGACGTGGTCGTGCGGTGGCGGCTCGTGCCCTGGTGGGCGAAGGTGCTGCTCGTCTTCGCGCTGTCGCGCGTGGTCAGCACCGCCCTGCTCGTCTCCTTCGCCGCGCGGCAGGGGGCCAACGCGTGGACGCTGGCACGCCCCGACTACGCGAGCTTCGCCTCCATCTGGGACGGCCACTGGTACTACATCATCTCGGCGGTCGGCTACCCGTCGACCATCCCGCTCACGCAGGACGGCCACGTCGGCGAGAGCGCCTGGGCGTTCATGCCCGCCTACCCGCTGCTGGTGCGCGGGCTCACCGAGATCACCGGCGTGCCGTTCGCGCCCCTCGCCGTCGTGGTCTCGGTGCTCTGCGCCGGGGCGACCGCCCTGCTGCTCCACCGCCTCCTGCGGCACGTCCTGCCCGAGGGCAGCGCGCTGTTCGGCGTGGTCCTGTTCTGCGTGGCGCCCCTGTCGCCCCTGCTGCAGGTGGCCTACGCCGAGTCGATGTTCCTGATGCTGCTCTGCGCGTCGCTCCTCCTGCTGGTGCGACGCCGGTACCTCGCGATGCTCCCCGTCGTGGCGGTGATGTCGTTCACGAGGCCGGGTGCCCTGGCCCTCGCGCTCGCCATCGGCCTCCACGTCGTGCACCGGTGGTGGCGGCGCCGCGACGAGCCCTTCCCCCGGGCGGAGGCGGTGGCCGCCTCGGTCGCCGCGGTCGCCACGGCCCTGCTCGGAGTCGCGTGGCCCGTGGTCGCCGCGCTCGTCACCGGCGTGCCGGGCGCCTACGCCGAGACGGAGCTCGCGTGGCGCGCGCCCTACATCGGCTACGGGCCGCTCGTGCCCTTCACGCCCTGGGTCGAGGGCGCGAACTGGTGGCTGCCGGGAGGCGCGGGCCTCGTCGTGCTCGCCGTGGCGATCGCCGCGCTCGGCGGGCTGCTGCTCAGCCCGCTCGGGCGCCGTCTCGGCGTCGACCTCCGGCTGTGGTGCCTCGCCTACGCGCTGTACCTGCTGGCCGTGTTCTTCCCGCAGTCGAGCACCTTCCGCCTCCTCATGCCGTTCTTCCCGCTCGTGGGGGCGCTCGCGGTGCCGCGCTCGAGGCTCTGGCGGGTCGGCCTCGTGCTGGCCTTCCTGGTCGGCCAGTGGGTCTGGATCGACATCTGCTGGTGGGTCGACGGCGTCGACTGGACGCCGCCGTGATCGCCGCGGAGCGCTGCCGTCGCGGGGCTGTTTAGGACTCTGCCGCGAAATCACGGATAATGGTGAACGCATCTTTGCGAAAGGGGACTATCTGATGGCAGCCATGAAGCCGAGGACCGGCGACGGCCCGATGGAAGCTGTGAAAGAGGGCCGTCTCATCATCGTGCGGGTTCCGCTCGAAGGTGGCGGCCGTCTCGTGGTGTCGGTCAACGACGACGAAGCCAAGGAGCTGCACGACGCCCTCGCGAGCGTCGTGGACGCCTAGTCAGCCACGTCCTGCAGCCCGAGGGCTGCACCAGCACGACGCCCCGGTGGTCACCCGATCCCCGGGGCTTCGTCGTGCCCGGCGACGGTCGGCGCCGCCGCGTCAGCGCTTGACGAGCTGCAGCAGCCCGTCGCCCGCCGTGACGAGCGAGCTGATGACCGCGGGCGAGGTGGAGACCTCGGTGAGCAGCGTGCGGAAGCCGGTCGTCGTGGCGTCGCGCCGCGCAGGGTTCGCCACGGCGCCGTGCCAGAGCGCGTGCGCGACGAGCACGAGGCCGCCCGGGCGCGCGAGCCGGAGACCGTGCTCGACGTACTCGATGACGGCGCCCGGGTCGGCGTCGACGAACACGATGTCGTACGAGTTCTCGTTCATGCGGGGCAGCACGTCGGCGGCCCGGCCCGTGATCAGCCGCACGCGGGCGGCCGGGACGCCGGCACGGAGGTAGGCGTCTCGGGCGGCCTGCTGGTGGTCGACCTCGCGGTCGATCGACGTGAGCGTCGCGCCGGGGGCGCCGGAGAGCAGCCAGAGGCCGCTGACGCCGACCCCCGTGCCGATCTCGATGATCGACGAGGCCCGGGAGCTCGCCGCGGCGACCGCGAGCTGCGCGCCCACGGCGGGGGAGACGGGCTCGACCCCGAGCTCGAGGGAGTGCTGTCGGGCCTGAGCGATGGGGTCGCTCTCGGTGACGAGCTCCTCCGCGAACTTCCAGCTTGACTCGATCTGCGACACACCAACTCCTCTGCGGACGAGTCTAGGGGCTGGCCACAGGGTCGATGACGTTATCGTGCATGCATGTCCATGTTCGGTCTGACGTTCGACAAGCTCCTCGTCATCGGGGTGCTCGCCGTGTTCCTGCTCGGCCCGGAACGCCTGCCGCACTACGCCTCGAAGCTGGCGCAGCTGGTCCGCACGATCCGCACCATGGCCGACGGCGCGAAGGACCGGATGCGCAGCGAGATGGGCCCCGAGTTCGACGACGTCGAGTGGCAGAAGCTCGACCCGCGGCAGTACGACCCGCGTCGCATCATCCGCGACGCCCTGCTCGACGCGCCGTCCGGCGGCGCGACCACCAAGCCCGTCTCGGCCGCCATGGCCGGGGGCACGGCCGCGGCCGTCGCCGCCGGGCTGCCGGGGCGTCCTCCCCGGCCGGCCGTGGTGCCGCTCGCGGTCGGCGAGGTCGCGCCCTACGACTCCGAGGCGACCTAGGCCCGAGCGGCCCGCTCAGACCCCGCCGTGCAGGGCCGCCACGCGCGAGGCCTCGGCGCGCAGGGCGTCGACGACGCGGCGCACCGAGGGGCGCTCGGCCTTGTCGCGGCGCATGAGCACCGACACGTAGCGGACGGCCCGGATGCTCTCGAGGGGGAGCAGGACCATGTCGTCACGCGCCTCCTTCGCGGTGAAGCGCGGCAGCACGGCGATGCCGAGGCCGGCCCCGACCAGGGCCTCGGTCACCTTCGTGTCGCTGAACCGCTGGCTGACCCGCACCGGGCTGCCCGTCACCCGCTCGATCTCGCGGTAGACCCACTCGAACGGGAAGTCGGTGGGGACGCCGATCCAGTTCTCGCCCTCGAGGTCGCCCGGCGAGAGGGAGGCGCGGTGCGCGAGCCGGTGGTCGGCCGGCAGCGCGATGTCGAGGGGCTCGGTGAGGAGCGGCACGGTCACGAGGCCCCGGCCGCGCCAGGCCCGGCCGTCGGGGGAGTGCGCGACGACGACGTCGTGGTCGGCGGCCAGGTCCGCGAACTCGAGGATGGACGGGTCGTGGTCCGTGGCGACCACGACGAGCCCGGGCGTCTCCGCGATCGTGCGGAGCAGGCCGGGCAGCAGCATCTGGCCCCCGGTCGGGAAGGTCGCCAGCGTGACCTCTCCCTGGGGCGTCGCGACGAAGTCGGCCCAGACGGCCTGCGCGCGCTCGAGGGCGACGGCCACGTCGGTGGCGGTCTGGGCGAGCACGCGCCCGGAGCCGGTCAGCACGACCCCGCGGCCGACCCGCTCGGTGAGGGCCACGCCGGCCTCCTTCTCGAGCACCTTGAGCTGCTGCGAGACGGCCGACGGGGTGCGGTGCGTCGCCTTGGCGACGGCGGCGATGCTGCCGCGCTCGGCGAGCTCGCGGAGCAGTTCGAGGCGCTTCACGTCCATGTAGCGATACTACGGTGTTCCGGTAGGAAAGAGTGATTGTTCTAAGTCGTTTCCGGGCGCATCATAGAAGAGTCCGGAGCGACCCCATGCGCTCCCCACTCGGTCGACCTGGTCCCGAGTGCCGGCATCGACGCAGGTGGGCCACCCGCTCCCGAGCCGCGCAAGAACGGCTGGGGCCGGCGGGTGTCCAGCCTGCGTCAGCATCCCCTGGCGAGAGCCAGCACGTCACCAGAACCGCGCGACGAACCGCGCCAAGAAAGAAGCAGTCATGTTCATCGGCATCCTCGTCCTCGCCGCCGCCGCCCTCGTCGGCATCGCCGGGTCGGTCGTCTCCGTCGCCCGCGACGGGTTCCGCGCCATCCCCACGAAGACCTACCAGCGCTGGTCGTAGGTCCTCGTCGGCCGGAGCGAGCCCCCCGAGGGGCTCCGCTGCTCGGCCACCCGTCCTGAGGGGCGTCTCGCATCGCGAGGCGCCCCTCTCGCGCGTCCGGCCCCGTCGTCGACGGGTCAGCTGACGCTGAGGCCGAGCTTCCGGCCGGCGAGGCCGCGACCGCGTCGGGCCAGCTGCTCGGCGAGGGCGTCGACGGCCCTCGCGGCGGGGTCGTCCGGGTGCGACACGACGACGGGGGCGCCGTCGTCGCCGCCCTGGCGGAGGTCGAGGCTCAGGGGCACGCTCACCAGCAGCGGCACCGGCGCCTCCTGGCCCGTCGACAGGCGTCGCGCCGTCTCGGCGCCGCCGCCCGAGCCGAACAGCTCGAGCACGCTGCCGTCCGCCTGGGGCAGGCCGGCCATGTTCTCGACGACCCCGAGGAGGCGCTGGCCGGTCTGACGGGCCACCAGCCCGCTGCGCTCGGCGACGTCGGCCGCCGCGGGCTGCGGGGTCGTCACGACGAGCACCTCGGCGTGGGGGAGCAGCTGGCCCACCGAGATGGCCACGTCGCCGGTGCCCGGGGGCAGGTCGAGCAGCAGCACGTCGAGGTCGCCGAAGAAGACGTCGGTGAGGAACTGCTGGATGGTGCGGTGGAGCATGGGCCCCCGCCACGCGACCGCGGTCGAGGTGTCGTCGACGAACATGCCGATCGAGATCACCTTCACCCCGTGCGCGACGGGAGGCAGGATCATGTCGTCGACGCGGGTCGGCTTGACGGCCGCGCCGTCCGGGCCGACCAGGCCGAGCAGCCCGGGGATGCTGAACCCGTAGACGTCGGCGTCGACGATGCCCACGGCCAGGCCGCGGGCCGCGAGGGAGACGGCGAGGTTGGCGGTCAGGGTGGACTTGCCGACGCCTCCCTTGCCGCTGGTCACCGCGTACACGCGCGTGAGGGTGTCGGGGCCGAACTGCATGCCGCGCGCGGCACGGCCGGCCCGCAGCTTGTCGGTGAGCGCGTGACGTTCCTCGGCGGTCATGACCGTCACGTCGACGGTCACGTCGCTCACGCCCGCGACGGACGCGGTCGCCTCCCGGACGTCGCGCTCGATGGTGTCGGCGGCGGGGCACCCGACGATGGTGAGCTTCACGGCCACCGACGCCGCGCCTCCCTCGTCGACGACGACGTCGCCGATCATGTCGAGCTCCGTCACGGGGCGGCGGATCTCGGGGTCGAGCACGCGCCCCAGGGCGACGCGGATGCGCTCCGCGACGGCGTCGGGGGCGTCAGCCACGGGAGCCGTCGCCTGCCTCGCGGAGGGCCTGCTCGTCGACGTCGCGACGGTCGAGCTCCTCGAGGAGCGACCGGAGCTCGGCGCGGATGAAGTCCTTGCTGGCCATGTCGCGGATGGCGATGCGGAGGGCGACCACCTCGCGGGCGAGGTACTCGGTGTCGGCGAGGTTGCGCTCGGCACGCTGGCGGTCCTGCTCGAACTGGACCCGGTCGCGGTCGTCCTGACGGTTCTGCGCGAGCAGGATCAGCGGCGCCGCGTAGGAGGCCTGCAGCGACAGGATCAGGGTCAGGGCCGTGAACCCGATCGCCGCGCTGTCGAAGCGCCAGCTCTCGGGCGCGAGGACGTTGTAGCCCATCCACGCGACGCAGAACAGCGTGAGCGCGATGAGGAACTGCGGGGTGCCCATGGCGCGGGCGATCGACTCGGTGGCGCGGCCGAAGCGGTCGCGGCTGACCCGTGCCCGGCCGGGCAGGACCCGGGTGCGCAGGCCCTTGGGGGAGTCGAGGCGGACCGTGCTGCGGTTATCGCGTGCCACCGGGGGTCCTCCTCGTGGTCGTGGTCAGGGGGGCGCGGCGCGCGCGGGGGCGGGTCCGCCCGAGGGGCTGGTCGGGGTCTTGGCTGCGCCAGTCGTCGGGGAGCACGTGGTCGAGGACGTCGTCGATGGTCACCACCCCGACCAGGCGGTGGGCGGCGTCGACGACGGGCACCGACACGAGGTTGTACGTCGCCATGACGCGCGTGACCTCGAGGGCCGTCGCGTCGACCCGCACGGGCTCGAGCTGCTGGTCGAGCAGCGTGCCGAGGCGCTCGTTGGGCGGGTAGCGGAGCATGCGCTGGAAGTGCACCATGCCGAGGAAGCGGCCCGTGGGCGGCTCGTAGGGAGGCAGCGTCACGCAGACGGCCGCCCCCAGGGCGGGCGCCAGCTCGTGACGGCGGATCAGGGCGAGGCCCTCGGCGACCGTGGCGTCGGCCGAGACGATCACGGGCTCGGTCGTCATCAGGCCGCCGGCCGTGTCGGCGTCGTAGCTCAGCAGCATGCGCACGTCGTCGGCCTCGTCGGGCTCCATGAGCCCGAGCAGGTCCTCCTTGCGCTGCTCGCCCAGCTGCGACATGAGGTCGGCGGCGTCGTCGGGCTGCATCTGGTCGAGCACGCCCGCCGCCCGCTGGTCGTCGAGCTGGGCGAAGATCTCGACCTGCTCGTTCTCCGGCAGCTCCTCGAGGACGTCGGCGAGCCGGTCGTCGGACAGCTCGGACGCGACCTCGAGCCGGCGCTCGGCCGTGAGGTCGAGCAGGGTGTTGGCGAGGTCGGCCGGCAGCAGGTCGGAGTACGCGGCGATGAGGTGCTCGGCGCTCTGCGCCTCGCCGGTCTCGGCGTCCTCCGTCACCTCGTCCCACGCGGCGAAGACGGTGGGTCCCTTGCCGAACGGCGAGGGCGTCGCCTTGGGCTTGCGGAGGAAGAGCTGCCCGATCTCCCAGTCGCCCTCGGAGACCTCGTCGATCGCGACGTCCTCGACGGTGGCGTGCCCCCCGTCGCGACGGAGGGTCACCTTGCGGCCGAGCATCTCGGCGATGACGCGCGTCTCGCCGCCGCGCTGCTCGAAGCGGCGCAGCGTGATGACGCCGTTGGTGATGATCTGGCCCGACCCGATGCTCGTCACGCGGCCGATGCTGACGAAGACGCGGCGCTTGCCGGGCACCTCGACGATCAGGCCGACCACCCGGGGCGCGCCCTGGCCGCGGTACACGACGAGGACGTCGCGCACCTTGCCCACCTTGTCGCCGGCGGGGTCGAAGACGGAGCACCCGGCGAGACGGGCGACGAAGACTCTGGTGGCGCTCACCCGTCCAATTTAGCCGCACGGGAGCGGGGCCGTGATCTAATCCAGGCATGACGAACCAGAGCCCCCTGGGCCGCCGCTCGCTCGTGCCGCCGACCGTCCCCCGGGGCGACGTGCTCGGCACCTACGACAGCTACCCGGAGGCGCAGGCCGCGGTGGAGAAGCTCTCCCACGCCGAGTTCCCGATCAAGCAGCTCGCGATCATCGGCAACGAGCTGACCACGGTGGAGCGCGTCACCGGGCGGCTGAGCTACGGGCGGGCAGCCCTGGCGGGTGCCGTGACGGGTCTCTGGCTCGGCGTCTTCTTCGGCCTGGTCATGCTGCTCTTCTCGCCCGAGACGGCCACGGCGACGACCGTCGGGGCCGCTGCCCTCATCGGTGCGGGGTTCGGCATGCTCTACGGCCTGGCGAGCTTCGCGATCAGCCGCCGTCGCCGCGACTTCACCTCCACCCACCAGGTGCTCGCCCGCAGCTACCAGATCGTCGTCGATCCCCAGGTGAGCGGCCGCGCCCGCGAGATCCTCGAGCGCCCCGACACGGCGCGCTGACCCCTGCGGCGGCCGTGCGGCGTCGTCGGCGTCGTCGTGCGGCCGTGCGACGGCTCCCGGCGAAGCTCGGTATCCTCGACGTGCACGCGAGCCGGCCGACCGGTCGCCCGCCGACGCCCCACCCCGAGCGAGAGACGCCTGTGACGACCCCCCGATGGACGCGGTTCCTCCGCGGCTGGCTGACCGCCGGCTTCTCCGTCGTCGTCGCCGCCTTCTCGCACGTGGCGGGCGGAGGGGCCGACCCGGGCCTCCTCGGCGTCGTGCTCGCCCTGGCCTTCAGCGTGCCGCTCTGCGTGGCGCTCGCCCGGGGCCGCGTCTCCACGGCGCGCCTCGTGCCGGCCGTCGCGCTCAGCCAGCTCGCCTTCCACCTCCTCTTCGCCCTCGGCGGCTCCTCGTCGGGCACGGCTGCTCCGAGCGCCACGGGCGGCCACCACGGCCCCCTCGTCGTGACGGCCGCCGTCGACGGCCTGAGCCGTGCCTCCGTCGCCGGGGGCGCCCACGACGGCATGGCCATGTCCGGCTCCACGATGTGGCTCGCGCACGCCCTGGCCGCGGTGCTCACGATCGCGGGCATCCGTCACGGGGCAGGGTGCGTCGACCGCCTCGTGCGCCTGGCCGGTCGGCGCCTCGTCGTCGTGCGTCGCCTGCTCGCCGGCACCGCCTCCGTGCCGGAGGCGCGGGTCGCCCCGGCCGTCGACGTCTCGCCCCGGCGCCCCCACGCCCTCGTGTTCCTCGCCGCGCGTCCCCGCCGCGGTCCGCCCGTCCTCGTCTGACCCCGCGCTCCCTCGACGCCGTCGACGGAGCAGCACGACGCCCCGGCTCCCTGCCGGTGCGGCCTCGTGCCCCCAGACGACCCGGTCGCCACCGCGACCGAGACAGGACACCCTCGTGACCACCACCAGCACCACCTCCGCCCGCCCCTCCGCCGACACCGCACCCCGCCGTCGCGGTGCCGTCGCGGCCCGCGGCGCCGCCGCGCTGGGCGCCGCCGCGCTCCTCGCCCTGGCCGCCCCCCTCGCCGCGTCGGCGCACGTGCGCGTCGATCCCGGACAGGCCGACGCCGGGTCGTACGCGACCCTGACCTTCAAGGTGCCGAACGAGTCGGCGACCGCCGGCACGGTCCAGCTCGTCGTCGACCTGCCGACCGACACGCCCTTCACCTCGGTCTCGTACGAGCCCATCCCCGGCTGGACCACCGAGGTCGCGACCACGACCCTGCCCTCGCCCGTCGAGGTGGCCGGCGCCACCGTCACGGAGGCGCCCACCTCGGTCACCTGGACGGCCGACCCGGGCACGCAGGTCGCTCCCGGCCAGTTCGAGCGCTTCGTCATCTCGGCCGGCGCGGTGCCCGACACCGGCTCCGTGCTGCTGCCGGCGCACCAGCACTACTCGGACGGCACGGTCGTCGACTGGTCGGAGGAGACCCCGGCCTCGGGCGAGGAGCCGGAGCACCCCGCTCCCGTGCTCTACGTGAACGACGCCCCGCCCGCCGACTCGCACGGCGGGTCCCACGACGGCTCGGCCGACGCGGCCGCGGTCTCGACGAGCTCCGACGACGACGCGACCGGCACCGTGGGCCTGGCCCTCGGCATCGGGGGCCTGGCGCTCGGCGCCGTCGCCCTCGTGCTCAGCGTCGTGGCGCTGACGCGCCGGCCGCGCGCCACGACCAGCGCGACGGGCTCGCAGCGATGACCCGCGCCTCCTCGTCGCGTCGGCGGGCCGTCGTCGTCGCCTCCGTCGGGGTCGCTGCGGCCCTGGCGTTCGCCCCCTCGGCGGCCCAGGCCCACGACTACGTGCTGAGCAGCGACCCCGCGGCCGGCTCGACGATCTCGGCGCCGATCGACAGCGCGTCGATCACGTTCAGCGACGTCGTGCTCGACCTCTCGGGCACGGGCTCCTCGAACGTGCTCGAGGTCACCGACGCGGCGGGGAGGCACTACGAGGACGGCTGCTCCACCACGTCCGGGCCGGTCCTCACGAGCGGCGTCGCCCTCGGCGGCGCCGGCGACTACACGATGACCTACCAGGCGGTCTCGGCCGACGGCCACACCGTCTCCGACACGATCCCGTTCACGTACGCGCCCCCGGCGGGCACGACGGGCTCGGCCGGGTCGGCCGAGCGGCCGGCCTGCGACGCCTCCGGAGGCGCGGACGAGGCCGACGGCACCGCCCCGGCCCCCGGGGCCACGGCCGGCGCCGAGCAGAGCATCCTGCCCGCCGAGCCGGGCGACGCAGCCAGCGCGACGAGCACGGAGGCGGACGCCTCCGACGGCGACCAGGGCAACCTCGGCGTCGTCGTCGGCATCGCGGTCGGCATCGTGGTCCTGGCGCTCGTGGCGGTCGCCGTCGTGCTCGTCACGAGCCGTCGGCGCCCGCGGGCAGAGGCCGGCGACGACGCGTCGGACGGCCCCGCCCCGGGCTCGGGCGGCGACTGACGCCCGCACCCGGACGGGCTCGGGCGACGACTGACGCCCGCACCCGGACGTCGTGACGACGGCCCCGGTCTCCCTCTCGGGAGGCCGGGGCCGTCGTCGTGCGGAGGGAGCGCCTCCTCGGGTCTCCCGCGTCGTCAGGAGCGGGCTGCCCAGGCCTCCACCTCGGCGACGGTGCGGGGGATGCCGACCGAGAGGTTCTCAGCGCCGTCGGCGGTGACGAGGATGTCGTCCTCGATGCGCACGCCGACGCCGCGGAACTCCTCGGGCACCGTGAGGTCGTCGGCCTGGAAGTAGAGCCCCGGCTCGATGGTGAACACCATGCCGGGCTCGAGCACGCCGTCGAGGTACAGCTCGCGACGTGCGGCCGCGCAGTCGTGCACGTCGATGCCGAGGTGGTGGCTGGTGCCGTGCACCATGTAGCGGCGGTGGTGCTGCGCGTCGGGCTCGAGCGCCTCGGCGGCGGTGACGGGCAGGAAGCCCCACTCGGCCGTGCGCTCGGCGACGACGCGCATGGCCTCGGCGTGGATCTCGCGGAACCGGATGCCCGGGCGCACGATCGCGAAGGCCGCGTCGGCGGCGTCGAGCACGGCCTGGTAGACGAGCCGCTGCACGTCGGTGAAGGTGCCCGAGATCGGCAGGGTGCGCGTGATGTCGGCCGTGTAGAGGCTCTCGAGCTCGATGCCGGCGTCGATCAGGATGAGCTCGCCCGGCCGCACCTCGCCGTCGTTGCGGGTCCAGTGCAGCACGCAGGCGTGCTCGCCCGAGGCCGCGATCGTGTCGTAGCCGACGGTGTTGCCGTCGGCACGGGCGCGGCGGTTGAAGGTGCCCTCGACGAGGCGCTCGCCCCGCGGGTGCGCGACGATCTCGTCGAGGTCGGCGACGACGTCGCCGAAGCCGCGACCGGTCGCCCGGACCGCCTCGCGCATCTCGGCGATCTCGAAGGCGTCCTTGACGAGGCGGAGCTCGCTGAGGTCGCGGGCGAGGTCGTCGCTCGTGGCGGCGCGGTCGGCGAGCTCGGAGGCCGGGGCCTCGGCGTCGGCAGCGTCGAGCACGGCGTCGACGCGGCGCGTCAGGTCGGGGTCGGCGTCGCGCACGAGCAACGTGTCGCCGTCGACCGCGCTGACGACCGCCTCGAAGTCGGCGAGGTCGCGGGTCGGCAGGCCGAGGTCGGCGCCCACCTGGGCGAGGGTCGGCCGCGGGCCGATCCAGAACTCGCCGATCTCCGGGTTCGCGTAGAACTCGTCGGAGTCGCGGCCCGCGCTGGCGCGGAAGTAGAGCGTGGCCTCGTGGCCGTCGGCCGTGGGCTCGAGCACGAGCACGGACCCGGGGACGGTGTCGGCGCCCCAGCCGGTCAGGTGCGCGAAGCCGGAGTGCGCGCGGAAGGGGTAGTCGCAGTCGTTCGAGCGGACCTTCGACCGGCCCGCCGGCACGACCAGGCGGCGGCCGGCGTGCAGGGCCGAGAGGCGCGCGCGCCGCTCCGCCGCGTAGGGGGCCTGCTCACGGGGCTCGGGCAGGGTCTCGGGACGCTCGGCCCAGCCCGACGAGATGTAGTCGCGGAAGGAGTCCGACCCGGGGGTGGTGGATCGGTTGGTGGTCGCGCGGGGCGCCTTCTGTTCAGCCATGCCCTCCATCATCCCTGATCCGGGGGCGCTCGCGCCTACTGCCCGGTCGGGCTCAGCTGAGCGACGAGCGGCCGGTGGTCGCTCCCGGCGCCGTCGAGGTCGGTGACGACCCGGAATCCCGTCGTGAGCCACTGGCGGGTCGCCATGACGTGGTCGATCGGGGTGCCGAGCAGCGGAGCCACGTCGACGGGCCACGTGCCCACGCCGCCGTTGGCCGTGGCGACGCCCGCGTCGCGGCAGCGGCCGAGGGCCCCGCCGGCCCGGCCGAGGCCCGCCATGTGGTCGACCGTCGCGTTGAAGTCGCCGGCCATGACCACGTTGCCCGTGCGGCAGACGTCGGCCAGGGCCGAGAGGCCGTCGCGCCAGCTCTCCATGTCGGCGGGGACGGGAGCGTGCGGGTGCGCCGCCACGATCGTCGGGCCGACGCCGGAGACGGGGGTGGCGACGACCGAGGGCATGTCGGGGGTCACCTCGACGGCGACCCCGGCCTCGTCGACCGCGACCGCGTAGTCGCCGAGGGCCGTGGAGAGCAGCAGCGAGGTCGCGCTGGTGCCGCCGTCGACCTCGTCGGTGACGGTGTGGGCGATCATGGGCAGGCCCGCGGCGCCCATCGCCGCGACGATCGCCGCGGCGGTGTCGGCGTCGGTCTCGGGCAGGCTGACGACCTCGGCCCCCTCGTCGATCGCGAGCTTCGCGACGGCGTCGACGCCCGGCGCGCCGCTCAGCGTGTTCCACGACACGACGGTCAGGTCGCCGGGCACGGCCTCGACGAAGTCGTCGCGCCCGAGGCCGCGAGCGCCGACGAAGCCGGCCGACACGGCCGCGAAGACCAGCAGCAGCACGGCGAAGGAGGACGCGAGCGAGCGCACGGGTCGTGCCACGAGCCCCACGATCAGCATCAGGACGACGAGGCCGGCCGCCACGACGGCTGCGGCCCCGCGGAACGACACGAGCTGCGCGGCCGGCCAGGAGCGCTGCAGGTCGAGCAGCTGGGGCCAGAGCGCCAGGAGGAGCGCGGCGGCGACCGCGAGGACGAGGACGAGGGCGACGAGGCGACGGATCATGGCTCGACCGAGCATAGGTGACGGGACCCCCGGGGGCGACGCCCCTTCCCGGCCGTCGTGGGGGACGGGACGCCTACGATGGGGTGATGCCGTCCCGTCCGATCGACCTGCACGCCCACAGCAGCGTCTCCGACGGCACCGAGACCCCCGCGCAGCTCGTCCAGGCCGCCGCCCGGGCGGGCCTCGGCACGATCGCCCTGACCGACCACGACTCGACGGCCGGCTGGGCCGAGGCCACCCGTGCCGTCGTCGGCACGGGCATGACCCTGGTGCCCGGCATGGAGCTCAGCACGCGCCTCGGCCTCGACAGCGTGCACATGCTCGCCTACCTCTTCGACCCCGCCGACCCGGCGCTCGTGGCCGAGACGGCGCGCCTCCGCGACAGCCGCCTGCACCGGGCCGAGCGCATCGTCGAGCGCATCGCGGCCGACTACGACATCACGTGGGGCGACGTCCTCGCCCAGTCGACGAACGGCGCGACCCTCGGCCGCCCGCACATCGCCGACGCCCTGGTCGCGAAGGGCTTCGCACCGGACCGCAGCGCGGCGTTCGCCGGCATCCTGCACTGGCGCTCGGGCTACTACGAGCCGCACGAGGCCCCGAGCCCGATGCTCGGCGTCCGGCTCGTGCGCGAGGCCGGGGGAGTCCCCGTCATCGCCCACCCCGCGACCCGCGGCCGGCAGACGAACATCCCCGAGAAGGCCTTCGAGGCCCTCGTCGAGGCGGGCCTGATGGGCGTCGAGATCCACCACCGGGAGAACACGGAGGCGGGGGCCGAGCGCCTGCGGGAGCTCGCGCGCCGCCACGACCTGATCGTCACCGGCTCGAGCGACTACCACGGCGAGGGCAAGCCCAACCGGCTGGGCGAGAACACCACGGCGCCCGACCAGCTCGCGCGGATCGTCGACGCGGCCACCGGCTGGGCACCCGTCCAGGGCTGAGCCGGGCCGCGCCTCCTGCCCCCGCGGACGACGCGTGACGGCGGGGCAGACGCCGAGAGCCCCCCGCCCGGTCGGGCGGAGGGCTCTGCGGTCAGCGCGCGGCGGCGCCGCCGGTCGTGACGACCGAGCCGGTCGCTAGGACTGCGGCGTCGACGACGAGTCGTCGGTGGGGCGGCGGCGACGGTTGCGGCTGCGACGACGAGGGGCCTCGCCCTCGGCCGACGGCGCCGTGGCCTCGGCCGGTGCGTCGGCGACGGGAGCGGTCGTCGCGTCGCGACGGGGCGCGCTGTCGCGGGCCTCGCCCCGACCGCCGCGCGGCTGGTCGCGCTCGCCGCCGCGGCCACGGCCCCGGGCGACCCCGGGCGTGCGCTCGCGGGGAGCCGAGGCTCCGCCGGCGACGGCCGCCGCGGGCGCCGACTTCAGGCGGCCCTTCGTGCCGGCCGGGATGTCGAGGTCGGTGAACAGGTGGGGGCTCGACGAGTAGGTCTCGACGGGCTCGGGCTGCCCCATGTCGAGGGCGCGGTTGATCAGCGCCCACTTGTGCATGTCGGCCCAGTCGACGAAGGTCACCGCGATGCCGGTCTTGCCCGCGCGCCCGGTGCGGCCGGCGCGGTGCAGGTAGGTGTCGTGGTCGTCGGGCACCGTGTGGTTGATCACGTGCGTGACGTCGTTGACGTCGATGCCGCGGGCGGCGACGTCGGTGGCGATGAGGATGTCCTTCTTGCCGGCCTTGAAGGCGGCCATCGCGCGCTCGCGCTGCTCCTGGTTCAGGTCGCCGTGCACGGCGGCGGCGTTGAAGCCACGGTCGTTCAGCTCCTCGACCAGCTTGGCGGCGGCCCGCTTGGTGCGGGTGAAGACGACGGTCTTGCCGCGGCCCTCGGCCTGGAGGATGCGGGCGATGACCTCGTCCTTGTCGAGCGAGTGCGCGCGGTAGACGACGTGCTTGATGTTCGCCTGCGTCAGGCCCTCGTCGGGGTCGGTCGCGCGGATGTGCACGGGCTTCGTCATGAAGCGTCGCGCGAGCGCCACGATCGGTCCGGGCATCGTCGCCGAGAACAGCATCGTGTGACGCGCGGCCGGGACCTGCTGGAAGATCTTCTCGATGTCGCTGAGGAAGCCGAGGTCGAGCATCTTGTCGGCCTCGTCGAGGACGACCTCCTGCACCTCCTTCAGGTTCAGGAGGCGCTGGCCGGCGAGGTCGAGGAGGCGCCCGGGGGTGCCCACGACGATCTGCGCGCCGGCCTTGAGCTGCTCGACCTGGCCCTCGTAGGCCTTGCCGCCGTAGATGCTGACGACCTTGGTCGCGCGGTTCGCCGTCGCGACCTCGAGGTCGTCGGCCACCTGGACGCAGAGCTCACGGGTGGGGACGACGACGAGCACCTTGACGCCGGGGGCCGGGTCGAGGCCGATGCGCTGGATGATCGGGAGGCCGAAGCCGAAGGTCTTGCCGGTGCCCGTCTTGGCCTGGCCGATGATGTCCTGCCCGGCGAGGGCGAGGGGGATGGTCTGCGTCTGGATGGGGAAAGGTTCGAGGATCCCCTTCGACGCCAGAGCGTCGACCATGTCGGGGTCGATCGCGAGGTCAGTGAATGTCAAAGTGTTGCCCTGTCTCATATAGGGGGATGCGAGGAGTTTAGCCCGTCGGGGCGAGAGCCCCTCGGGACCCCGTAGGATGTCGGCGTGGTGTCATGGATGGGCCGTAGGTCACAGCGCGGCGTCCCGACCCTCCAGTGGCCGCGACCCGCGTCGCGTCCTGTCGCCGTGAACCGGGTCGAGCTCGGCGAGTTCACGCCCGACCTCGCCGTCTACCTCGGCCAGGCCGCCTACCTGCAGCTGGCGCTCTTCGAGACCCTGGCCCGCGCCTCCGCCGTCGCGCCGCACGTGCGTGCCCAGGCCGTGACGGGCCGCGTCGCCGGCAGCACGCTCGACCGCCACCGCGGGCTCGTCGCCGAGATCCGTCGCCGGGGAGACGACCCCACCGCGCTCATGGAGCCGCACGTGGCGCCGATCGACGAGTTCCGGGGCCGCATCGAGGGCACCGACTGGTCGGAGGCCGTGCTCGG
>Ga0265798_10002329_pt1 | contig 28240 bp, 24 predicted proteins | sample P3T30metagenome_FD_192430 | JGI IMG/M metagenome (GOLD analysis project Ga0265798, IMG submission 192430) | Plant litter microbial communities from East Loma Ridge, Irvine, California - P3 T30 | ecosystem: Environmental > Terrestrial > Plant litter > Unclassified | place: USA: California...
TGCGCAGCGAGGCGATCAGTTCCGAGATGTCGGCCGCTTCCAGCAGTTCGTTACGCTGGGTGTAGATCACCTTGCGCTGGTCGTTGGCGACGTCGTCGTACTCGAGCAGCTGCTTGCGGATGTCGAAGTTGCGGGCCTCGACCTTGCGCTGGGCCGATTCGATCGAGCGGGTCACGATGCCGGCTTCGATGGGTTCGCCTTCCGGCATTTTCAGGCGGTCCATGATGGCGCGCACGCGGTCGCCGGCGAAGATGCGCAGGAGCGGATCGTCGAGCGACAGGTAGAAGCGCGAGGAGCCCGGGTCGCCCTGGCGGCCGGCACGGCCGCGCAGCTGGTTGTCGACGCGGCGCGATTCATGGCGTTCGGTGCCGATGATGTGCAGGCCGCCCTGGGCCACCACGTGGTCGTGCAGCGACTGCCATTCGCCGCGCAGGGTCTGGGCCTGCGCCGCCTTCTGCTCGGGGCTGAGCGCTTCGTCGGCCTCGATGAACTGGATCTGCTTCTCGACCATGCCGCCGAGGACGATGTCGGTACCGCGGCCCGCCATGTTGGTGGCGATGGTGATCATTTTCGGACGGCCGGCCTGCGCGATGATCTCGGCTTCGCGCGCGTGCTGCTTCGCGTTCAGCACGTTGTGCGGCAGCTTGGCCTTGGTCAGGATGCCGGACAGCAGTTCCGAGTTCTCGATCGAGGTGGTGCCGACCAGTACCGGCTGGCCGCGCTCGTAGCAGTCGCGGATGTCGTTGACCATCGCGCCGTATTTCTCGTCGGCCGACTTGTACACCTGGTCCTGGCGGTCCTTGCGCTGCGACGGACGGTTCGGCGGCACCACGACCGTTTCCAGGCCGTAGATTTCCTGGAATTCGTAGGCTTCGGTATCCGCCGTACCGGTCATGCCGGACAGCTTGGCGTACATGCGGAAGTAGTTCTGGAAGGTGATCGAGGCCAGGGTCTGGTTCTCGTTCTGGATGCGCACGCCTTCCTTGGCTTCCACCGCCTGGTGCAGGCCGTCGGACCAGCGGCGGCCGGTCATCAGGCGGCCGGTGAATTCGTCGACGATGGTGACTTCACCGTTCTGCACCACGTAGTGCTGGTCCTTGTGGTACAGCACGTGGGCGCGCAGCGCCGCGTACAGGTGGTGCACCAGCGTGATGTTGGCGGCGTCGTACAGCGAGGCGCCTTCCGGCAGCAGGCCCATCTTCGTCAGGATGGCTTCGGCGTTTTCGTGGCCGGCCTCGGTCAGCAGCACGGTGTGCGCCTTCTCGTCCTTGGTGTAGTCGCCCGGGACCTCGATCTTGCCCTTGCCGTCCGGGGTTTCCTCGCCCACCTGCAGCGTCAGCAGCGGCGGGACTTCATTGATCTTGTGGTACAGGTCGGTGTGGTTCTCGGCCTGGCCGGAGATGATCAGCGGGGTGCGCGCCTCGTCGATCAGGATCGAGTCGACCTCGTCGACCACCGCGAAGTTCAGGGTGCGCTGCACGCGTTCGCGCGCCTCGTACACCATGTTGTCGCGCAGGTAGTCGAAACCGTATTCGTTGTTGGTGCCGTAGGTGATGTCGGAACCGTAGGCCTTCTGCTTGCTGTCGTGGTCCATCTGCGACAGGTTGACGCCAGTGGTGAGGCCGAGCCAGCCGTACAGGCGGCCCATCTGCTCGGCGTCGCGCTGCGCCAGGTAATCGTTGACGGTCACCACGTGCACGCCCTTGCCGGACAGCGCGTTCAGGTAGACCGGCAGGGTCGCCATCAGGGTCTTGCCTTCGCCGGTGCCCATTTCGGCGATCTTGCCGTAGTGCAGGACCATGCCGCCGATCAGCTGCACGTCGAAGTGGCGCATCTTCATGACGCGCTTGGCCGCCTCGCGGCAGACCGCGAACGCTTCGGGCAGGATGTCGTCCAGGCTGGCGCCGCCGGCCACGCGTTCCTTGAATTCGGGGGTTTTCGCCTTCAGTTCGGCATCCGACAGCTTTTCCATCTGCGGCTCGAGCGCATTGATGTCGCGCACGGTTTTTTGGTATTGCTTGAGCAGCCTCTGGTTACGGCTGCCGAAAATCTTGGTCAGGAATGACATGCTGTGTTCTTAATAAGTACGCCGCAAAAAAGCCAAGGATGATATCAGAATGACATCTACCAAAGACCGACTATGGCAAAAAGCTACCGATTTTATCATGCGATCCGGCCACACTTGGGGTTGACGAGGTGGATCACAAGTGCAGTTGGCCAAAAAATGTTATCAAATTGCATCCGCATGCGCATTTCCGACATCTATTCTTTCTGAGCCCGCGGCAGCTGTGGTATGTTGGCCGCATGCAGTCCTCTTCCAACCAGCGTCCCTATACCATCTACGGCACGCGCGACCGCCGCACGGCGTTCGGCGCCACCGACTTCCTGCGCTCCAACGAACGCCTCGCCAGCCTGCTGCCGGCGGCCATGCGCATCGGCAAGCTGCAAAAGGATTGCCGGGTGATCCTGCCGCCGATGTACGCCGGCTGCGACGTGCTGTCCTTCCACGAAGGCGCGCTGGTGCTGGCAGTGCCCTCCTCGGCCGTGGCGGCCAAGCTCAAGCAGCAATTGCCGAAGCTGCAGGGCGGCCTGCAGAAAAAGGGCTGGCAGGTGGAATCGGTGCGGATCAAGATCCAGGTAGGGCGCGCCCTGCCGCAGCGGCAGGAGGAAAAGCGCGTGCTCGAGCTGCCGCCGACGGCGGTGCAGGCGTTCGAGGAGCTGGGGCATGCGTTACCGGACACCAAGCAGAATGCGCCCCTGATTGCGGCGTTGCTGAGGTTGGCGGAGAAGAGGAAACAGCAGGGTTGAGCACACTACGAACGCGTACAGGAATTACGTACGCTTGAAACGTCGTCCCCGCAGGCGGGGATCCAGGTTTATTTGCACTCACACAGCACTTGGGTTCCCGCCAAGGGGGCCGCCAAGGCCGAACGACGGGTGATGCGGGACGACGGATGATGAAGGCGCTACCGTATCAACCGTTCAATTCAGTGCCCACTCCCGCTCCATCTGCGCGCCGTACGACTCCGGCGCCCGCGCTTCTTCCGGGAAGGTGACGATCTCGTAGGATTCCGGATGCGCCAGCAGTTCGCGCAGCAGCAGGTTGTTCAGGCCGTGGCCCGACTTGTGGGCTTCGTAGCCGGCCAGCAGCGGGTGGCCGACGATGTACAGGTCGCCGATCGCATCGAGGATCTTGTGGCGCACGAATTCGTCATCGTAGCGCAGGCCGTCCGCGTTCAGGATGCGGTATTCGTCCATCACGATGGCGTTTTCGAGCGAGCCGCCGCGCGCCAGGCCCATGCCGCGCAGGCTTTCGACATCCTGCATGAAGCCGAAGGTGCGGGCGCGCGCCACGTCGTGCACGTAGGAGACCTTGCCGAAATCCACGGACGCGCGCTGCATCGTGCCGTCCACCGCCGGGTGGTTGAATTCGATGAAGAAGTCGAGCTTGAAGCCGTCGAACGGTACCAGGCGCGCCCATTTCTCGTTGGCGCCGCTGCCCTGGCGCACTTCGACCGGTTTGAGCACGCGGATGAATTTCTTGGCCGCCGCCTGCTCTTCCACGCCGGCCTGCTGCAGCAGGAACACGAAGGACGAGGCCGAGCCGTCCATGATCGGGATTTCCTCGGCGGTGATATCGACGTACAAATTGTCGATGCCGAGGCCCGCGCAGGCCGACATCAGGTGCTCGACGGTCGAGACGCGCGCGTTGTCCCGGGTCAGCACCGTCGCCATGCGGGTATCGCCCACGATGTCGGCATGCGAGGGGAACTCGACCACGGGGTCGATGTCGACGCGGCGGAACACGATGCCCGTGTCGATGGCCGCCGGACGCAGGGTCAGTTCGACCTTGGTCCCGGAGTGCAGGCCGACACCCGTCGTGCGCACCAGTTGTTTGATGGTTCGTTGTTTCAGCATGGGCCGATTATATAGTAGGGTGCGCCGGCTCGCCGGAGGCCCCTGTTTTTCACCGGCCGGGATGCGTTCTGGGTGGCGCGCACGCCACGCTTTCAGGGGTGCTCGCCCTCGGCATGCACGGTTTCGTGGCGTATCAGGTACAGGCCGCTGCCGATGATGATGGCCGCGCCAAGCAGCGTGACCTTGTCCGGCAGGGTGTTCCACAATGCCCAGTCGATCGCCACGCCCCAGGCCAGGGCCGTGTACTCGAACGGCGCCACCACCGAGGCTTCGCCATGGTTGAACGCTTCCGTAATGGCAAGCTGGGCCAGGAAGCCGCTGACCGCCAGCGCCGCCAGCAGCGGCAGGTGCCCGGCACTCACCGGCACCCAGGCCGGCAGGGCCAGCGCGCCGGCGCCGACCGACATCAAGAGCATCAGCCAGAACACCATGTGTTCGCTGCGGTCGGTGCGCGCCAGGATGCGGCCGCTGACCGCCGACACCGCGTAGAACACAGCCGAGCCCAGCACCGCCAGGCCGGCCAGGCTCAGCAGGCCGTCGCCGGTCGGGCGCAGGATCACCAGCACGCCGGCCATGCCGACGCCGATCGCGATCCAGCGCCGGGCGTCGACGCGCTCCTTCAGCACGAACACCGACAGCACCGTGATCACGATCGGGCCGATGAAGAAGATCGAATACGCCTCGGCCAGCGACAGGGTCCGCACGCCGTAGGCGAACATGGCCAGCATGGCGATGCCGATGACGGCGCGCAGCAGGTGCAGCGACCAGCGCACCTTCAGCGCCGAGCGCAGGCCGCCGCGCCACAGCAGCCAGGCGCACACCAGCGGCAGCGAGGACAGCGAGCGCAGCGCCGCCACCTGCATCGCCGGGAAGTCGGCGGCGAGCAGTTTCATGGTGGTGTCCATCAGCGAGAACATCACCACCGCGATCAGCATCGCGTAGATGCTGCGCAGGTTGCCGCTGAGACGGCCCGCTGCACCCGCTGTCGTCACAGGTGCCTCTCCATGAAGATCGACAGCGGGTCGGGCTGGTAGTCGCCGAACGGTTCGCACCGCGTAAAGCCGAAGCGCTCGTACAGGGCGATCGCTTGCGGCTGGTGGATGCCGGTTTCCAGCCTGAGCAGGCGCTGGCCGGACATGGCGGCGAACATGCCGATGTGTTCCATCAGCTTGCGCCCGGTGCCCTGCCCGCGCCGGGCTTCGTCGACGAACATGCGTTTCAGTTCGGCGTAGTCGCCGCGGTTGACCAGCGCCGCACAGCCGACCGCGGCGCCGTCGCCGTCGCGCGCGACCAGGAACAGGACGTCGCCGCGCATCAAGGCGTCGAGGTCCATCAGGTGGTTGCTCTCGGCCGGGTACAGCGCGGCGCAATAGGCGTCCAGGCGCGCCAGCATGGCGGTGATTTCGGGCTGGTTCGGGGTTTCGGTATTGATCAGCATCGGTTGCTTCAGGCGCAGGTTCAGCCCAGCTGTTCCAGCAGCTTCTCGGCCGACGAGACTTCGAAGCCCGCGGTTTCCACGTTCAGCTGCTTGACGACGCCATCCTGCACCAGCATCGAATAGCGCTTGGAGCGCGTGCCCATGCCGTTCTTGGAGAAGTCGGCGTCCAGGCCGAGCGCCCTGGTGAAGGCGGCGTTACCGTCGGCCATCATGCGCACGGTGCCGGTGGCCTTCTGCTCGCGGCCCCAGGCGCCCATCACGAAGGCGTCGTTGACCGAGATGCACCAGATCTCGTCGACGCCCTTGGCTTTCAGCTGGTCGGCCAGCTGCACGTAGCCCGGCAGGTGTCTGGCCGAGCAGGTCGGCGTGAAGGCGCCCGGCAGGCCGAAGATGGCGATGGTCTTGCCGTTGGCGATATCGGCCACCTGGAAGCTGTTCGGGCCGAGGGCGCAGCCTTCGGTGTCGGTCTCGATGAATTCGGACAGGGTGCCTGCCGGCAGACGCTCGCCGATCTGGATGGTCATATGGACTCCTTCGTTGTCGTTATCGAAACCCGTGAGTATAAGACAAAGGGCCGGTACCGCTTGGTTCGGCACCGGCCCCGCATCATGGAGAGTGCCGGGTGGTCAGCCCGGCTGAGAGAGAGTTGGAGAGTTTAGTCGGCTTGCTTGCGCAGGAACGCCGGGATGTCGTAGGTCTCGACACCGTTGTTCTGCATCGCGCGCACCTGCTCGGAAGCCTGCTCGCGGCGCCATACGGCCGGCTGTTTCATGCCGTCCGCGCCTGCAGCGGTCACGGTACCCATGCCGGCCGGGGCGGCGGTGCCCATCATCGGGCCGGCGTAGGTGCCGGTGCCGGTGCGCAGCATCTGCTGCGGCTGCTGCTGGACCAGCGAGATGTTGGCCTTGTTCTTGCCCAGGCCGGTCGCGACCACGGTCACGCGCAGTTCGTCGCCCATCTCGTCGTCGTAGGCGATGCCCTGTGCGATCGCAGCGTCGGGCGCGGCGAAGGCGCGCACGGCGGCCATGACTTCCTTGATCTCTTTACCTTTCAGGCCGCGCGAGGCGGTGACGTTCACCAGCACGCCCTTGGCGCCCGACAGGTCGATGCCGTCCAGCAGCGGCGAGGCGACGGCCTGTTCGGCGGCGATGCGCGCGCGGTCGACGCCGGCAGCGGTCGCGGTGCCCATCATGGCCTTGCCCTGCTCGCTCATGATGGTCTTGACGTCGTTGAAGTCGACGTTGATGTGGCCCGGCACGTTGATGATCTCGGCGATACCGGCGACGGCGTTGTTCAGCACGTCGTCCGCATGCTTCATCCAGTCCAGCATCGACTCGTCTTCGTAGATGTCTTCCAGCTTCTCGTTCAGGATGACGATCAGCGAATCGACGTGCTTGGTCAGCTCTTCCAGGCCGGCTTCGGCCACGTCCATGCACTTCTGGCCTTCGTACGAGAACGGCTTGGACACGACCGCCACGGTCAGCGCGCCCAGGTTCTTGGCCACTTCGGCCACGATCGGGGCGGCGCCGGTGCCGGTGCCGCCGCCCATGCCGGCGGCGATGAAGACCATGTGGGCGCCGCGCAGCGCGTCTTCGATGCGCGCGCGCGATTGTTCTGCCAGCTGGCGGCCGATTTCCGGACGCATGCCTGCGCCCAGGCCGGAATCGCCGATCTGGATGATGTTGTGTGCGCTCGACGCGTTCAGCGCCTGCGCATCGGTGTTTGCGGCGATGAATTCGACACCGGCCACACCCTTGTTGATCATGTGCTGCACCGCGTTGCCACCCGCGCCACCAACGCCAACGACCTTGATGACGGTGCCCAGTGCTGCATGATCGACCATATCAAACTCCATGATGAACTCCTAATCTCTCAGTGTGCCGTTTCCAAGCCGCAGACCTCATGTTCGGCCATCAAGCCTGGAGATTGGAAACGCGCTTGTATTTTAAAAATATTTACGTTCTTTACCAAGCAAAACCGCTGCATCTTTTCAGAAATTCCCTAAAAACCACTCTTTCATGCGTTGCCACACCGCTTTCACCGATCCATCCTGGCGCGTCACGATATGGCCACGCAGGTACTGCTTCTTCGCCTCCAGCAGCAACCCCAGTACGGTCGCGTAGCGCGGGCTGCGCACGACGTCCGCCAACTGGCCGCGGTACTCCGGCGTGCCAAGGCGCGCCGGCTTCAAAAAGATGTCTTCGGCCATCTCGATCATGCCCGGCATGATCGACGAGCCGCCGGTCAGCACGATGCCCGACGAGAGCACGCCCTCGTAGCCGGACTCGCGCACCACCTGGTGCACCATCGCGAACAGCTCCTCCACGCGCGGCTCGATCACCGCCGCCAGCGCCTGGCGCGACAGCGAACGCGGACCGCGGTCGCCCAGCCCCGGCACCTCGAGCGTGTCGTTGGGGTCGGCCAGCACCTGCTTGGCCACGCCGTAGCGGATCTTGATCTCTTCCGCTTCGCCGGTCGGGGTGCGCAGCGCCATCGCGATGTCGCTGGTGATCTGGTCGCCTGCGATCGGCAGCACCGCGGTGTGGCGGATTGCGCCATCGGAAAACACCGCAATGTCGGTGGTGCCGCCGCCGATGTCGATCAGGACCACGCCGAGTTCCTTCTCGTCGCCGGTCAGGACCGAATCGGCCGACGCCATCGGTTGCAAAATCAAATCAGATACTTCCAAACCGCAACGTCGCACGCACTTTACAATATTTTGCACTGCGGACACCGCACCTGTAACAATGTGCACGCGCACTTCCAGGCGGATGCCGCTCATGCCGATCGGCTCGCGCACGTCTTCCTGGTTGTCGACGATGAATTCCTGCGGCACGGTATGCAGCAATTGCTGGTCGGTCGGGATGTTGACCGCCTTGGCCGTTTCGATCACGCGCGCCACGTCGGTGGCGGTGACTTCCTTGTCCTTGATCGCCACCATGCCGCTCGAATTGAACGAGCGGATATGGCTGCCGGCGATGCCCGCGTACACGTTGCGGATCTTGCAGTCGGCCATCAGCTCGGCTTCTTCGAGGGCGCGCTGGATCGATTCGACGGTCGCTTCGATGTTGACGACAACGCCCTTCTTCAACCCCCTCGACTCGTGTTGGCCGAGTCCAATTACTTCATGGCGCCCATCGGCCATCACTTCGGCCACCACCGCCACCACTTTCGAGGTGCCGATGTCGAGACCGACGATCAGGTTTTTTGCGTCTTTAGTCATGTTAGCTGTCGCCTGCGTAAATTAAGTTTGCTTTGTTGTTTTGGTGGTTGCTTTTTTCTGCTTCGCCGCCTTGACCGGCTTGGTGGCGTCCGCGGGCACGCTCAGGGCCGCCGAGGACAAGGCCAGGCCGTTCGGATAGCGCATGTCGATGGTGTCGATGCGTCCTTCCTGCAGCCGGGCCACCAGCTGCGGGTAGATGCTCACCAGCCGCTGCACGCGCGTCTTGAGCGTGTCCTTGTCCTTTTCGCGCCCTAGTTCCACGCTCATGCCGTTGTCCAATTTGACGGTCCAGGCGTAACGGTTCGACAGGCTGAGCGATTCGGGCACCAGGCGCATCGGCGCGAACCAGCCGCGCAGTTCGGCAAAGCGCGCCAGCACTTCCTTCTCGCTGCCGGGAGGACCATCGAACGCAGGCAACGCGTGGTCATCGTCGGCTTCGGCCATATTGGCGGTGAAGACGTCGCCCTTCACCGACAGCAGGCGCCCATCCTCGCCCCAGGTGCCGAGCGCCTCGTGTTCTTCCACGGCCACGATCAGCTGGTTCGGCCATTCGCGGCGCACGCTGGCCTTGCGGACCCAGGGCACCGCCTCGAAGGTGGTGCGCACCTGTTCCAGGTCGGAGGTGAAGAAGTTCCCCTTGATCTTCCCCAGCACCCCGTTGCGCACCGTCAGTTCGTTCACGTGCTGCAGGTCGAGCCCGTACATGCTCTCGACGCGCACCGCGCGGAGCAGGAACATCGGGCGCTGCGACAGCCACCACACGCCCGACGAAATACAGGCGAGCGCCACCAGCGCGGTGATTGCGCTGGCGGTTGCATTCAAGGCTCGCACGTCATGCCACATCGATGTGATTCCCTATAACTTTGTTACGTCTGTTACGTTTTATTTTTCCGACGCCTTCGGCTGGCCCAGCTTCAGGCTGGCCGAACGCAGGATCTCGACGCACAGGTCTTCATAATCCGTGCCTTCGGCGCGCGCCGCCATCGGCACCAGCGAATGGGTCGTCATGCCGGGCGAGGTGTTCACCTCCAGCAGGAACGGCTGGTTGTCCGATTCGCGCAGCAGCACGTCGATGCGGCTCCAGCCTTCGCAGCCGAGCGCGCGGTAGGCCTTTTCCACGTGGCGCTGGATCGCCTCGGTGGTGGCGGCATCCAGCGGCGCCGGGCAGTAGTATTTCGTATCGTCGGTGAAGTACTTGTTCTGGTAGTCGTAGTTGCCTTCCGGCGCCACGATCTCGACGACCGGCAGCGCGCGCGCAGTGGGGCCGCTGCCCAGCAGCGGCACGCTGAACTCACGGCCGGTGATGAACTGTTCGGCCAGCACCAGCTTGTCGTACTTGTGCGCCAGGTCCACCGCCGCCTTCAGGTCTTCGGCACGCGTCACCTTGGTGATGCCGATGGTCGAGCCCTCCAGCGGCGGCTTGACGATCAGCGGCAGGCCCAGCTCGGCCACGACTTTATCGAGTCTTGCATCGAGCCCCCCAGGCTCGTTGCTATCAATGACCGCGTACTTCGGGGTCGGCACGCCGTGCGCCAGCCAGATGATCTTGGTGGTGATCTTGTCCATGCCGACGCTGGACGCCATCACGCCGCTGCCGGTGTACGGGATGCCCAGCAGTTCGAGCGCGCCCTGCAGGCTGCCGTCCTCGCCGAAGCGGCCGTGCAGCGCGATGAACACGCGGTCGAATTTCTCGGCTGCCAGCTCGGCCAGCGAACGCTCGGCCGGATCGAAGGCGTGGGCGTCGACGCCCTTGGATTTCAGGGCCTGCAGCACGCCGTTGCCGGAGATGAGGGAAATCTCGCGCTCGGCGGAGCGGCCGCCGAACAGGACGCCGACCTTGCCCAGTGCGGCGATGTCGGATGGAGTGAGAGTGGATGCGCTCATGATGTCAGTTGCGAAGTAGATTGCAGAGTCAGCTGCGAAGTCAGCTGCGCAGGCACGCCGCCGATCGAGCCCGCGCCCATGGTCAGCACGACGTCGCCGTCGCGCGCCACCTTCAGGATCGTGGCCGGCATGTCGGCGATCGATTCCACGAACACCGGTTCGATCTGGCTGCTGGCGCGCAGCGCGCGCGACAGCGCACGGCCGTCGGCGGCCACGATCGGCGCCTCGCCGGCGGCATACACCTCGGCCAGCAGCAGCACGTCGGGCGCGCCAAGTACCCTGACGAAGTCCTCGAACAGGTCGCGCGTGCGGGTATAGCGGTGCGGCTGGAAGGCCAGCACCAGGCGCCGGCCCGGATAGGCGGCGCGCGCCGCGGCCACGGTCACCTGCGCCTCGACCGGATGGTGGCCGTAGTCGTCGACCAGGGTGAAACTTCCGCCGTCCGGCAGGTCGATCTCGCCGTAGCGGGTGAAGCGGCGGCCGACGCCGCGGAATTCGGCCAGGCCGGCATAGGTGGCGTCGTCCGGGATGCCGATCTCGCGCGCGATCGCGATCGCCGAGCAGGCGTTCAGCACGTTGTGCATGCCCGGCTGGTTCAGCACGAATTCGGTGTCCGGATAGCCTTCCTGGCGCACCGTGAAGCGCATGCGCACGCCGTCGGCGCGGGCGTCCAGCGCGCGCACTTCGGCGTCTGCCGAGAAGCCGTAGGTGGTCACCGGTTTCGTCACCTGCGGCAGGATCGAGCGCACGTGCGGATCGTCGATGCACATCATCGCGCGGCCGTAGAACGGCAGGCGGTGGGTGAAGTTCACGAACGCGCCCTTGAGCTTTTCGAAGTCGTGCTCGTAGGTATCCATGTGGTCGGCGTCGATGTTGGTGATCACCTCGATCATCGGCGACAGGTTCAGGAACGAGGCGTCCGACTCGTCGGCCTCGGCCACGATGTAGTCGCCGGTGCCGAGTTTCGCATTCGCGCCGGCGCTGTTCAGGCGCCCGCCGATGACGAAGGTCGGGTCCATGCCGCCCTGGGCCAGCACCGAGGCCACCAGGCTGGTGGTGGTGGTCTTGCCGTGGGTGCCGGCGATCGCGATGCCGCGCTTCAGGCGCATCAGTTCGCCCAGCATGATCGCGCGCGGCACGATCGGCACCTTGGCGGCGCGCGCGGCCACCACTTCCGGGTTGGCTTCGTTGACGGCGGTGGAGGTCACCACCGCGTCGGCGCCGCGCACGTGCTCGGCCGCATGGCCGATGGACACGATGGCGCCCAGTTCCTTCAGGCGCTGGCTGGCCGCATTGGCCGCCAAGTCCGAGCCCGACACTTGATAGCCGAGGTTGAGCAGCACCTCGGCGATGCCGCTCATGCCGCTGCCGCCGATACCGACGAAATGGATGTGTTTGATCTTGTGCTTCATTTATCGCTTCGTCGCCAGTTCTTCCAATACGTTTGCGATCGCCTCGTTGGCGTCGCGCTTGCCGACCGCCTGCGCCGCCTCGGCCATCGCCAGGCATGCGTCGCGGGACGTCGTTTGCAGCAGCTCGCTAAGGCGCTGCGGATTCAGTTCGCCCTGCGGCAGGTGCACGGCCGCTTTCTGCCTGTCCATCCAGATCGCGTTGTCGCGCTGGTGGCTGGTGGTGCTGGCGACAAACGGCACCAGGACGCTGGCCACGCCGGCCGCGGTCAGTTCCGACACCGTGATCGCGCCGGCGCGGCAGATCACCAGGTCGGCGTTGGCATATTCGGCCGCCATGTCGTCGATGAAGTCGACCACGTTGGCCTGCACGCCGCACCTGGCATAAGCCGCGCGCAGGGCGTCGATGTTCTTCTTGCCCGACTGGTGGGTGACGTTCGGGCGCAGCCCTTGCGGGATCAGCGCCAGCGCCGCCGGCACGGCGTCGTTCAGCACCTTCGCGCCCAGGCTGCCGCCCACCACCAGCACGTTCAACACGCCGCTGCGGTTGGCGAAACGCAGGCCGGGCGCCGGCATCGCCAGGATTTCCTTGCGCACCGGGTTGCCGGTGACGACCGCCTTGCCCGCGGCTTTGCCGAAATCGGCCGGGAAGCCGAACAGCACGCGCTGGGCCAGCGGGGTCAGGGTCTTGTTCGACAGCAGCAGTGCGGCATCGGCATTCACCAGCGCCAGCGGCACGCCGCGCGTGCGCGCCATCATCCCGCCCGGCACCGTCACGTAGCCGCCCATGCCCAGCACCACGTCCGGCTTGCGGGTGGCGATCACCTTGCGGCAGGCCGCGAAGCTGGCCAGCAGCTTGAAGGCGCCGGACACGGTATGGCCGAGCCCCTTGCCGCGCATGCCGGCGAAGTCGATGCTGTCCATCGGGATGCCGTGCTTCGGCACCAGCTCGCGCTCCATGCCGTGGGCGGTGCCCAGCCAGCTCACCTCCCAGCCGCGCGCGCGCATCGATTGCGCGATGGCGATGCCGGGGAAGATGTGGCCGCCGGTGCCGGCGGCCATGATCATCAGTTTCTTGGTCATTGGCGTCCTCCGCGCATCCGCACCCTGTTTTCGTAATCGATGCGCAGCAGGATCGCCAGGCCGACGCAGTTGAACAGCACGCCCGAACCGCCATAGCTCATCAGCGGCAGGGTCAGGCCCTTGGTCGGCAGCAGGCCCAGGTTCACGCCCATGTTGATGAAGACCTGCACGCCGAGCCAGATGCCGATGCCCTTGGCGGTGAGGCCGGCGAAATGCTGTTCCAGCGCGATCGCCTGGCGGCCGATGTCGAAGGCGCGCTTCACCAGCCAGTAGAACATGCCGATCACGACCAGCACGCCCACCAGGCCGAGTTCCTCGCCGATCACCGCCATGATGAAGTCGGTGTGGGCTTCCGGCAGGTAGTGCAGCTTCTCGACGCTGCCGCCCAGGCCCACGCCCATGATCTCGCCGCGGCCGAAGGCGATCAAGGAGTGCGTCAGCTGGTAGGCCTTGTCCAGCGCATTGCCCTCTTCCCACGGGTTCAAATACGCGAACATGCGCGCACGGCGGAACGGCGACAGCGCGATGATGCTCGAGAACACCAGCACCAGGATGGCGCCGATGCCGCCGAACCAGATCATGTTGAAGCCGCCCAGGAACAGGATGCCCATCGAGATGCAGACGATCACGCCGAAGGCGCCGAGGTCGGGCTCGAGCATCAGCAGCGCGCCGACCACGCCCATCGCGATCGCCATCGGCACGAAGCCCTTGGTCAGCTTGTGCATGTACTGCTGCTTGCGCACCGTGAAGTCGGCCGCGTACAGCACGGCCACGACCTTCATGATCTCGGACGGCTGCAGGTTGAATACCTTCAGCGACAGCCAGCGCCGCGCGCCGTTGACCGAGGTGCCCACGCCCGGGACCAGCACCAGCGCCAGCAGCACCAGGGTGGCGACGAACATCAGCGGCGCGAAGCGCTGCCAGGTCGCGACCGGGATGCGGAAGGTGAACAGCGCGGCCACCATCGAAATCGCGATGAACAGGCCCTGGCGCAGCAGGAAATAATTGTTCTTGCCCGCCAGGTAGGCGAACTTGGGCGAGTCCGGCAGCGCGATCGAGGCCGAATACACCATCACCATCCCGAACAGCATCAGCAGGATGACGACCCACACCAGCGGCTGGTCGTACTCCATCATGCGCGACGGCCGCGCCGCCGCGGCGACGGGCGCATCGGCGGCGGACGCGCCGAACTTGAAGGGGATCTGGAAAGCCATCAGATGTCCTGCCCCTTCTCGAGCGCGATGTCGCGCACCGCATCCACGAATACCTGGGCCCGGTGCGCGTAATTTGTGAACATGTCGAGGCTGGCGCAGGCCGGCGACAGCAGCACCACGTCGCCGGTCCGGTCACCGCCGCGGGCCAGGCCGGCGGCGCGGCGCACCGCCTGCGGCAGATCGTCCAGGTCGAAGCACGGTACGCCGCTCGGTTCGACCGCGGCACGCACTGCCGGGGCGTCGCGCCCGATCAGCAGCACCGCGCGCACGTAGCGCGCACACGGACCGGCCAGGGGCGTGAAGTCCTGGCCCTTGCCGTCGCCGCCGGCGATCAGCAGGATCTGGCGCTCGGCTTCGCCGAAGGATTTGCCCAGGCCCTCCAGCGCGGCGACGGTGGCGCCGACGTTGGTGCCCTTGCTGTCGTCGTAGTACTCGATGCCCTCGATGTTGGCGACCAGCTCCACGCGGTGCGGCTCGCCCTGGTAATCGCGCAGGCCGTGCAGCAGCGGCGCCAGCGGCAGGCCGATGGCGCGGCACAGGGCCAGCGCGGCCAGCGCATTCGAGGCATTGTGCAGGCCGCGGATGCGCAGCGCGTCGGCCGGCATCAGGCGGTTGATGCTGAGCTCCACCGGCTCGATCGATTCATCCGCAGCCTGGCCGCGGCGGCGTTTCTTTTCCGGCTCCTCGAGCGGATTCGCGTTCGCCAGCCACAGCACGCCGCGCTCGCTCACCAGGCCGAAGCTGCCGGGGGCATCCGGCTCGCCGGTGCCGAAGGTGAGCATGCCAGCGACGGGCGTGATCTCGATCCTGCCGGTTTCCGCCATGCGCATCACGACCGGGTCGTCGCGGTTCAGCACGCGGATGGTGTCGTCGCCGAAGATGCGCGCCTTGGCGGCCGCGTAGGCGGCCATGCCGCCGTGCCAGTCGAGGTGGTCCTGGGTGACGTTCAGCACGGTGGCGGCGTCGGCGCGCAGGCTGTAGGTGGTGTGCAGCTGGAAGCTGGACAGTTCGAGCACCCAGGCCTGCGGCAGGTCCTGCTGGTCCAGCGCCTCGCGCAGCACGTCCAGCGCCGCCGGGCTGATGTTGCCGGCCACCCGCGTGGTCAATCCCGCGCGGCGGCACAACAGGCCGGTCATGCTGGTGACCGTGGTCTTGCCGTTGGTGCCGGTGATGGCGATGACTTTCGGCGCGTAGCCGCGCTCGGCGTTCAAGCCGGCCAGCGCCTGGGCGAACAGTTCGATCTCGCCCCACAGGGCGATCCCGCGCGCCTGGGCCGCGGGGCCGAGTTCCGCCAGTTCGCGCTCCGGCGCCAGGCCCGGGCTGACCGCGACGAAGTCGACGCCATCCAGCAGGCTGGCGTGGAAGCCGGCGACGGCGGCATCGGCGCCGCCGATGAATCGGGCTTGCGGGACGGCTGCCTGCAAGGCGGGCAGGCGCGCCGGTTCGGCGCGCGTGTCGGCCACGCGCACGTCCGCGCCGCAGCGCGCCAGCCATTGCGCCATCGCCAGGCCCGATTCGCCGAGCCCGAGCACCAGTGCGGTTTTGCCTTCGTAGTCCATGGCGTTCCTGGTGTCCGTGGTTAACGCAGCTTGAGGGTGGACAGGCCGACCAGCACCAGCATCATGGTCACGATCCAGAACCGCACCACGACCTTGGTTTCCTTCCAGCCCTTCTGTTCGAAATGGTGGTGCAACGGCGCCATCAGGAACACGCGGCGGCCGGTGCCGTAGCGCTTCTTGGTGTACTTGAACCAGCTCACCTGGATGATCACCGACAGGGTCTCGGCTACGAACACGCCGCCCATGATGAACAGGACGATTTCCTGGCGCACGATGACGGCGATGGTGCCGAGCGCGCCGCCCAGCGCCAGCGCGCCGACGTCGCCCATGAACATCTGCGCCGGGTGCGCGTTGTACCAGAGGAAGGCCAGGCCCGCGCCGGCCATCGCACCGCAGAAGATCAGGAGTTCGCCGGCACCCGGGATGTGCGGGATGAACAGGTACCGGGAATAGGTCGCGTTGCCGGTCAGGTAGGCGAACAGGCCCAGGGCCGCGCCCACCATCACGGTCGGCATGATCGCCAGGCCATCCAGGCCGTCGGTGAAGTTGACCGCGTTGGACGAACCGACGATCACGCAATAGGTCAGCGCGATGAAGCCCCATACGCCCAGCGGGTAGCTGATGGTCTTGAAGAAGGGGACGATCAGGTCGGCCTTGGGCGGCAGGTCCAGCGAGAAGCCCGACTGTACCCAGGCGAAGAACAGCTTCCACACTTCCCACGGCGTGGCGGCCGAGACCGAGAACGCCAGGTAAAGCGAGGAGGTGATGCCGATCAGCGACATCCAGAAGTATTTTTCGCCCGAGCGCATGCCTTCCGGGTCCTTGTAGACCACCTTGCGGTAATCGTCGACCCAACCGACCGCGCCGAAACCGAGCGTGACGATCAGCACCGGCCAGATCAGGCGGTTCGACAGGTCGCACCACAGCAGCGTCGACAACCCGATCGCGATCAGGACCAGCACGCCGCCCATGGTCGGGGTGCCGTGCTTGGACAGGTGGGTCTGCGGACCATAGGTGCGCACCGCTTGGCCGACCTTCAGTTCGGTCAGCTTGCGGATCACGACCGGGCCGCAGATCATGCCGATGGCGATCGCGGTGATGGTCGCGAACACCGCCCGGAAGGTGATGTAGTTGAAGACCCGCATCGGGCCGATGTAATCCTGAAAATATTGTGCAAGCCAGAGAAGCATAGTGTTAGTGGGCGTCCTTGCCGGTATTGTTTGGGTTGATGAGGTGCTGGACCACGCGTTCCATCTTCATGAAACGCGAGCCCTTCACCAACACAGTTGCGTCGGATTTGCTGCCCAGTTGCTTGTCCAGTGCTGCCAATAAATCGTCGAACTGCTCGTAGTGTTGCGCTCCCGACCCGACCATGTGGCGCGCAAGGTCGCCGGTCGCGAGCACGGCGCCGATACCGCGGCTGGCCGCGTATGCACCGATTTCTTCATGAAATTCAGGTCCCTGGGTGCCGACTTCGCCCATGTCGCCCAGCACCAGGATGCGTTGTCCGGCGCTTTGCGCCAGCACGTCGATGGCGGCGCGCACGGAATCCGGGTTGGCGTTGTAGGTGTCGTCGATCACGGTGGCGCCGTTGGCGGCCTGCTTGCGCTGCAGGCGTCCGTTCACGGGTGCGAACGCTTCCAGGCCGCGCACGATGGCCTCGACCGGGATGCCGGCGGCGAGCGCGCAGGCGCAGGCGGCCAGCGCGTTGCGGACGTTGTGTTCGCCGGCGGCGGAGAGCTTGATCGTGAACCCGGTCGGCGCCGTGATGGTAAGCTCGCTGCCGAAACCGTTGGACGTGTACGTCGCCCGCACATCGCATGCCTGCGTCAAGCCGAAGGTCAGCACCTTGCGCCCAGCCGCCAGTTCGCGCCAGATTCCGGTGTATTCGTCATCACCCGGAAACACGGCCATGCCATCATCAGGCAAGGAAGCCAGCACGGCGCCGTTCTCGCGCGCCACCGCTTCCACGGTGTGCATGAACTCCTGGTGCTCGCGCTGCGCGTTGTTCACCAGCGCCACCGTCGGCGCGGCGATCGCCGCCAGGCGCGCGATCTCGCCCGGGTGGTTCATGCCCAGCTCGACCACCGCCGCGCGGTGCGACTCGAGCAAGCGCATCACGGTCAGCGGCACGCCGATCTCGTTGTTCAGGTTGCCCTGGGTCGCCAGGCGCGCATCCGCGCCAAAGGCGGCGGCCAGGATCGCCGCGATCATTTCCTTGACCGTGGTCTTGCCGTTGCTGCCGGTGACGCCGATCAGCGGGATGTCGAAGCGGCGGCGCCACGCATTGCCGATGCGGCCCAGCGCCACCAAGGTATCCGGCACCATGATGGCCGGCAGCGGGAAGCCCTCGGGCAGCTTTTCCACGACCACGGCGGCCACGCCGCGCGCGGCCACCTGGTCCAGGAAGTCGTGGGCATCGAAGTGTTCGCCGCGCAGTGCGACGAACAGCGCGCCGGGTGCTGCCTGGCGGCTGTCGGTCGAGACGCTGTCGAAGGCGGCGTCGCGCGTCATGCGCACACCATCCATCGAAGCGATTAACGCTTTGCTCAGCTGTTCGAGCGAACCACGCATCTTTAATTAGTCCTCATCATCGTCAAGCGCGCGCTCAGGGCCAGCGCGGCATGGTCGGCATCGGAAAACGGCATTTTCCGACCCTTGATTTCCTGGTAGGGCTCATGCCCCTTCCCCGCCAGCAGGATCACGTCCGCCTTGGCGGCCTGCTTCACCGCCGCCAGGATGGCGGTGGCGCGGTCTTCGATCGCCTGGCTGCGCGGGGCCTCCGCGCCGGTCTCCATGCCGGCCACGATCTGGTCGATGATCGCGCGCGGCGCCTCGCTGCGCGGATTGTCGCTGGTGACCACGACCTGGTCGGCCATCTGGGCGATGCGGCCCATCTGCGGGCGCTTGCCCGGATCGCGGTCGCCGCCGCAGCCGAACACGCACCACAGCTGGCCGCCGCGTTCCCGCGCCACCTGGCGCAGCGCGCCCAGGGTCTTTTCCAGCGCGTCCGGCGTGTGCGCATAATCGATCACGACCAGCGGCGCATCCTGGCCGCCCACCTGCTGCATGCGCCCCGGCGCTGGAGAAAGCGCTTCGATCGCGTCCAGCGCCGCGCGCAATTCGATGCCCCTGGCCAGCAGCGCGCCGAGCACCGCCAGCGCATTGCTGACGTTGAAGTGGCCGACCAGCTTCGTCTTCGCCAGCGCCTCGCCCCATGGCGATTCGACCAGGAATTCGGCGCCGGCCGGACGGCTGCGCAGGTTCATGGCGCGCAGGACCGACACGCCTTCGGGCGCCGGCTGTTCGGCTTCGGGGCGCAGCGTGTAACCTGTCACCGCCACCTCGGACCGCTCGGCGCGCAGGGTGTGGACGATACGAACGCCGGCCGGGTCGTCCAGGTTGACAACCGCGGTCTTCAAATTTGGCCAGGCGAACAGTTCGCGCTTGGCCGCCTCGTAGCTGGCCATGTCGCCGTGGTAGTCGAGGTGGTCGCGGGTCAGGTTGGTGAACAGCGCCACGTCGAAGTGCATGCCGGCGGTGCGCTGCTCGACCAGGCCGATCGAGGACACCTCGATCGCCAGCGCGCTGGCGCCGGCGTCGCGCAATTTTGCCAGTTCGCCAGCCAGCAGCACCGCGTCCGGCGTGGTGTAGCCGGTGACGTCGAATTCGGGCTCAAGCCGGCCGCGCACCAGGCCCACGCCCAGCGTGCCGATGACGGCGGCAGCGTCGCCGGCGGATTCGCCCAGGCGACCCAGCGCCTGCGCGGTCCACAGCGCGCACGAGGTCTTGCCGTTGGTGCCGGTCACGCCGACGGTGAACATGGCGGCATCGGGCTGGCCGTAGAAGGCGTGCGCGATCGGGCCGGCCTTGGCCTTCAGGCCGCTAACCGCCAGGTGCGGTACGTCCAATGCTTCATCCCAGCTGAAACCGCGCTCCTCGAACACGATGGCGGCCGCGCCCTTGTCGATGGCCGACCGGATGAAGTCGCGGCCGTCGGCCGCTTCGCCTGGATAGGCGAAGAACACGTCGCCGCGGCGAATGCGGCGCGAGTCGGACGCCAGGCGCAATGCAGGGCTTGAAACGGGGCCCGATGCCGGGCCGGATGCAACTTCGCTGCCCGAGGCGGCGGCGCGGATCCACTGGCAGATGTCGTGCAGGCTCTGCGTCATCAGTTGCTCTCCTCGAGTGGATGTTCCGGAATGATGATGTCCGTGACCGTCGAGTCGGGCGGAATGTTATCGGCGCGCAGGGCATTCGCCGCCAGCACCGCGAAGGTCGGCGCCGCCACGCTGCCGCCGGTGTGCAGCGGGCCGCTCGCATCGTCGATCATGACCGCGATCACGAAGCGCGGGTTCGACATCGGCGCGATGCCGACGAAGTTGCCGACGTAGTGGGTCTGCGAGTAGCGGCCGTCGATGACCTTCTGCGCGGTGCCGGTCTTGCCGCCGATGCGGTAGCCGGCCACCTGGGCCAGCGACGCGGTGCCGCCCGGGCCGACCACGGATTCGACCATGGTGCGCATCTGGGCCGCGGTCCTGGGCGAGATGATCTGCTGGCCGGCCGGCTTTTCGGTGACCTTCTGGAACGACAGCGGGATGACGTCGCCGTCGCGCGCGAAGATCAGCCAGGCGTGCGCCAGCTGCAGCAGCGACATCGAGATGCCCTGGCCGAACGACATGTTGGCCTTGGCCACCGTGCGCCAGGATTTGTACGGACGCACGCGGCCGGCGGCGGCGCCCGGGAAGCCGTAGCGCGGCGCCTGGCCGAAGCCGACCTTGGTGAACATCTCCCACATCTCCTGGGCCGTCAGCATCTCGGAGATCTTGGTGGTGCCGATGTTGGACGACTTCTGGATGATGGTGCCGATGTCGATCACGCCGTGCGCATGGGTGTCGCGGATCGTGTGGCCGCCGGTGAAGTAACGGCCGCTGGTGGTGGTGTCGATCAGGGTGCTTGGTTTGATCAGGCCCTTGTCCAGCGCCAGCGCGACGGTGAAGGGTTTCAGCGACGAACCCGGCTCGAAGGTATCGGTGATCACGCGGTTGCGCAGCTGCTCGCCGGTCAGGCGCGAGCGGTCGTTCGGATTGTAGGTCGGCCAGTTGGCCAGCGCCAGCACCTCGCCGGTGTGCACGTCCAGCACCACCGCGGCGCCGGCCTTGGCCTTGAACTTCTCGACCGCTTCCTTGATGCTGTTGAGGGCGATGTACTGCAGCTTGCTGTCGACCGACAGGTGCAGGTCCTTGCCGTCGTGCGGCTCGCGCGCCAGGCCGACGTCCTCGACGATGTGGCCGAGGCGGTCGCGGATCACGCGGCGGCTGCCCGGCTGGCCGACCAGGTTCTTCTGCTGGGCCAGTTCCATTGCTTCCTGGCCGACGTCCTCGACGTTGGTGAATCCGACCATGTGCGCCATCACCTCGCCCTGCGGGTAGTAGCGCTTGTATTCCTTGCGGGTGTCGATGCCTTCGATGCCCAGCTTCTCGATCTTGGCGACGACATCCATCTCGACCTGGCGCTTGAGATAGACGTAGCTGCGGTCCGAGGCCAGCTTCTTGAGCAGGTCGGCTTCCGGCATGTCGAGCAGGGTCGCCAGTTCGCGCAGCTTGTCGGATGGAGCGCCCTTGATGTCTTCGGTGAAGGCGGACACCGACTTGACCGGCATCGACGACGCCAGCACGACGCCGTTGCGGTCGAAGATCTTGCCGCGCGTGGCCGGCAGCTCCTGGGTGCGCATGTAGCGGCTGGCGCCCTGCTTCTGCAGGAAATCGTTGTTCACGACCTGCACCCACAGCGCGCGCCCGACCAGCAGCGCGAACGCGGCGAACAGCACGAACAGCACGACGCGCGAACGCCAGTCCGGCAGGCGCACCGCCAGCACCGGGCTTTTCGAGAACGCGACGCCCTTGCCGGCGGCGACGCGCGAGCCGGCGGCACGGGAACCAGTTGCGGCCTGCTTCATTTACCGCCTTCCGTCAGGTATTGGGTACGCGCCGGCGTGACCGGCGCCATGGTCAGTTCGGAACGCGCGATCTGCTCGATGCGCTCGTTCTTGCCGAGGGTGGACTGGTCGAGCTGGAGCTGGGTCCAGTCGATGTCGAGCTGGCGCTGCTGCTGCTGCGTACGGTCGAGGTCGATCAGCAGGTGGCGCGCCTGGAAGCGCGCGTTCACGACCGACAGCGCGCAGCCGACCAGCAGCGTGGTCAGCACGATGTTCATCTTGCCGGTCATGCCGCGGTCTCCAGGCGCTCGGCCACGCGCAGCACCGCCGAGCGGGCGCGCGGGTTGTCGCCGACTTCGCGATCGGACGGCTTGGTCTTGGTGACCAGCTTCATCAGGGGCTGCGGCAGGTCGACGGCGCGGATCGGCAAGCGCCGGTCCGGCTGCTCGACATTGGCCTTGGACGCCAGGAACTGCTTGACCATGCGATCCTCCAGCGAGTGGAAGCTGATCACGGACATGCGCGCTCCGGGCGCCAGCAAGTCGAAGGCAGCGCTCAGACCTGCTTCAAGGTCCTCAAGCTCTTTATTGATGAAAATCCGGACAGCCTGAAATGTCCGGGTTGCCGGATCCTTGCCCTTCTCCCGGGTTTTGACCGCGTTTGCCACGATTGCGGCAAGCTGTCGTGTGCTTGAAATTGGTTCGACTGCCCGGCGAGCAACAATCGCCTTTGCAATCTGAAAAGCAAACCGTTCTTCCCCATAATCGCGAATCACCTTTTCAAGTTGTCGTTCCGGCACCTCGGCCAGCCATTCGGCGGCCGAGATGCCCCGTGTCGTGTCCATCCGCATGTCGAGCGGACCATCGTTGCGGAAACTGAAGCCGCGCGCCGCGTCGTCCACCTGGGGCGAGGAGATGCCGAGGTCGAGCAGGATGCCGTCGACCCGGGCGATGCCCTTTTCCGCCAGCGCTTCGCGCATCGTCGCGAAACTGTCGTGGACGATCGAGAACCGCGGATCGTCGATTTGTCCGGCGGTGGCGATTGCCTGCGGATCCTTGTCGAAAGCGATCAAGCGGCCCTGCGGGGCCAGCTTCGACAGGATCAGACGGCTGTGGCCACCACGGCCGAAGGTTCCATCTATATAAGTACCGGCCGCGCGCTCGCCGTTCAGGCCGAGCGCATCGACTGCTTCGTCAAGCAGCACCGTACGATGCTGCAAGTCAGGCACCGGGATCGGATTCATACGGCTCCTTAAAAGGAGAAATTGGAAAGGGCATCGGGCATGCCGCCGGCAACGGCTTGGGCCTCGTCCTCGGCGAGCTTGGCGGCATCCCAGATCTCGAAATGGGAACCCATCCCGAGCATCATGACTTCCTTCTCCAATCCTGCTGCACTACGCAGTTCGGGCGCAATGAGCACCCGGCCCGCGCTGTCCATCTCGACATCGCTGGCATTACCAAGGAAAATGCGTTGCCACGCGCGTGCCGACATCGGCCACGCGGCGATCTGTTCGCGGTGTTCTTCCCACACAGGGCGCGGAAAGAACAACAGGCAACCATGCGGGTGTTTCGTGAGCGTCATACGGCCTTCGCACTGCTGGATCAAGGCGTCCCGATGCTTGGCCGGAATTGACATCCGACCTTTTGCATCGAGATTGATCGCTGACGCGCCCTGAAACACGTATTTACCTAGTTTTGGAGAGTTATCAGTCTGATTGTTTTCGTGGCCGGGAGCTTCATGGTTCTCCCACAAAACTGCACTTTTTGCCACCGTTTCCCACTTTAGAGGAAGCGTTGTCACTGGTCAAGCGAATTCACGATTGGAAAACGTGGAAATTGCCAATGAAACCAATGACTTAGCGCACTTCCTTCAGAACAACTCAAGATAAAATGTTGAGCAAAATTAGGTACTTAGCTGATCATTTGCATGTGCCACCTCATCTGAACACATGGGTTTCACGTTTGATCAGGATCAAACTTTGACCAGCAGTCATGCTGCGCTGCACGACAGAACCGTAGCGCACTGTAGCGCGGCAAATTGCACATTCATGCCGCGCGGGTTAGGATGAAACCAGGGCGATCACCCAGCCGTAACCGGCTCGCTTGACGGCACGGGGAGCCTCATCGTCTTGGCGGGGAGCGATCCCCGAAGCGGGTTTTGTCATTGCAGGAGAACGCCGTGAGCATCACCCTGGCCCGCACCCGCATCGTCTACGACCTCCACGAGGTCCAGGGTGCGCTCGACCGCAACCGCGGACGTTCGCCCGAGCTCGAAGCCTTTTATGAGCGCATGCTCGAGACCGGCGCGGAACGTTTCGTCACCACCCCCTCTTCCATCGACGCCCTCGACCCGCTGTTCGAGGAATGCCCCAACTTCGACGACGTGCTGGACGACCTGGCGCGCTACCTGCGCCTGGCCCACGCCGGGGACAAAGGCTTCAACGTCATGCCGATCCTGCTGCTGGGCGGGCCCGGCGTGGGCAAGACCCACTTCGCCAAGCGCCTGGCGAAAGTCATGCAGACCGACTGTGAATTGATCAGCATGAACGCGCTGTCGGCCGGCTTCGTCATCACCGGCAGCTCGGCCAGCTGGCGCGGCGCCAAGTGCGGCAAGGTGGCCGAGCGCCTGGTGCGCGGGAAATTCGCCAATCCGGTCATCGTGCTCGACGAAGTGGAAAAGGCGACTGGTTCGTCGCAGTCCGATCCGCTGGCGGCGCTGTACCAGTTGCTGGAGCCGGAAACGGCTTGTTCGTTTCGCGACGAGTTCATCGACGTCGACATCGATGCGTCGCAGATCTTCTGGGTGCTGACCGCCAATTCGGTGGAAGGGATTCCGCATCCTTTGCTGAACCGGATGGCGGTGTACGAGGTGCCCTCGCCCAGCTTGGCGCAGGCGGCGGGGATTGCCCAGCGCATGTATGCGGGGTTGCTGAAGGAATTGAACCTGGCGGGGTTCGATCCGCTGCTGGGGGATGTGGTGCTGGACCGGCTGGCGGGGGTATCGCCGCGGGATTTGCGCAAGACCTTGCTGGATGGGCTGGGGTATGCGGTGGCGGATGGGCGCGCGCACGTGGTGGCGGGGGATATCCGGCTGAAACCGACGCCGGGGAAGGGGCGGATCGGATTTTGATTGGTCGAATATCGTCACCCGCGCAAGCGGACGTATTGGACCAATTGTGCAATGCGGAGCGGCGTATCGACTTCACCAAATGATGCAAGAACCTCCGCGGCAGGAGGTTCGATGATTCAAATTCCTTCCGTTGTGACGCCTTGGCAGACCTTTTCCTGGTAATCCCATGCGCCACCACGATCCAGACAGCTGCCTATCAGGATGCAACCACGCAACCAGACGCCAAATAGCAGCGCAAGCAGAAAGCAGAAAGCAGGTAATTCAGCCGAAAATTGTCCGCTTGCTCATGCATTTTCCTTATGGTTCGAATTTGAATCGACATTTACAGGATAAGCGCTATTAATACTATTGCAATGGTCTACCATGTCCCCATCTGGCCCACACTCTTTCTTTCGATAAGGAAACGTCATGTTCGGCACCGGCCACCCGCAGCCCCCGCACCGCAAGGAAGTCGCGATGCAGATCGTCCAGCAGGAAAGCAAGGCATTTGCCAGCCACGAACTGGTCATCGACATGCCGGACGACAGCCGCATTGCCGCGCCCCCGCCCGGCCTGCCGCTGCGCTTCAGCGTGTCCTGTTCCCTGGCTGAATACCTGAGCATGGTGCGCGAGCACATCGGCTTCATGCTGCGCCACGAGGCGCCGGCGGTACGGCAGCGCCGCATCGTCCAGCCGCTGGCGCTGGGTGCTGCCGCATCGACGGCGGCCGCCGTGCTCGCACTAGCGTCCGGGCCTAATTGGGCGGCGCTGCTACTGGCGCTGGCAGGGATGGCCTTCGCCAGCCTGCCGCTGGCGGTGGGCTTCTGGACCCTGCTGCTGGCCACGCCGGTGTTCTACCTCAAGCGGCGACGCATGCCTGTAGCCGAATTCGTGATCGACGCCCAGGCGATCGAACGCACGACGAAGGGCGGCGTGCAGCGCCGCACCTGGGCCGACGTCACCCAGGTGCGGCGCTACAGCCGTGGTTATCTGCTGATGTTCCGCCGCGGTGGCGTGCCGATTCCATTCCGCTGTTTGTCGGGCGAACAGCTGGAGCGTTTCCGGGCGCTCGTCCTGGCGCGCCCGGCCGCCGCGTAAAGGAAGGGTTCAGGTTGCCGGGCCGGTGGCCGGCGCCGGCGCAAGCGCCCTATTCCTCCAGCTTGACATCCTCGCTCTTTGCATCTTCCATCGCCTCCGGCTCCAGTATTTCCGCTTCCTTATTGAAGCGGATGAACACGCCCCACCCGGCCAGCAGCAGGCCGGCCGCCACCAGCACGGTCGCCGCGTGCGGCAGCAGTTCCGGCTCCTCGTGCAGCGCCTTGAAGATGCCGACCAGGCCCTCGATCGACAGCGCCACCACCACCACGACCATGAAGCGCGACAGATAGCGCCGCACCCGCGTCGGCGCGCTGATGTGGGCTTCGCGCACCACTTCCTCCTCGGTGATGGTCTGGGCGATCTGCAGCGCGACCACGGCGATGGCCAGCAGGCCGATCGCTTCGATGGCGGCATTGGCGCTTTCCGACACTTCGACGCCGACCGCGCCCCAGCCGGTCTGGATGGCGAGTACGGTCAGCAGGATCGAGATGCCGACGAACAGCACCGCCAGCAGGCCGTGCGCAAGCGAAAAGAAATCTTTCAGGTATTTCAAGGCAGCTCCAGTCAACAATGCAATATTGATAATGTTAAACGGATTGTGCCCGATTCGGCCGTGACGCGGCCACACGGCTGGCGCCGCCCGCGGAACGCGCTCAATGCGGCTGGTCCGGCGCCGCCCACGCGCGCGCATGCGCCACCGCCCGTGCCCAGCACGCCATCAGCGCCTCGCGCTGCGCAGGCGGCATCTGCGGCTCGAAATGGCGCTCGGCCCGCCACTGCGCGGCGATTTCTTCCTTCGATGCCCAGAAACCCGTGGCCAACCCGGCCAGATAGGCCGCGCCCAGCGCCGTGGTCTCGGTCACGCGCGGGCGCACCACCGGCACGCCGAGCAAGTCGGCCTGGAACTGCATCAGGAGGTCGTTCCTGGCGGCGCCGCCGTCGGCGCGCACTTCCTGCACGGCGCAGTCGGCGTCCTTTTGCATCGCCCCCAGCAGCTCGGCGCTCTGGTAGGCGATGGCTTCCACCGCGGCGCGCGCGATGTGGGCGGCGGTGGTCCCGCGCGTCATGCCGACGATGGTGCCGCGCGCGTACGGATCCCAGTGCGGCGCGCCCAGGCCCGTAAAGGCCGGCACCAGCATCACGCCGCCGCTGTCGGGCACGGACAGCGACAGGGCTTCGACCTCGCTCGACTGCTTGATGATGCCGAGGCCGTCGCGCAGCCACTGCACGGTGGCGCCGCCCATGAACACGCTGCCTTCCAGCAGATAGTCCGTCTGGTTGCCGATGCGCCAGCCGAGCGTCGCCAGCAGGCGCTTGTGCGAATGCGGCGGCGTGACGCCGGCGTGCATCAGCATGAAGCAGCCGGTGCCGTAGGTGTTCTTGACCATGCCTTGCGTGTGGCAGGCCTGGCCGAAGGTGGCGGCCTGCTGGTCGCCGGCGATGCCCGCGATCGGGATCGCGCGGCCGAACCAGCCCTCGTGCGTCACGCCCACCAGCTCCGCGCTGGACACGACGTCCGGCAGCATCGACGCCGGCACGCCGAACAGCGCCAGCAGCTCCGGATCCCAGCGCAGGCTGTTGATGTTGAAGAGCATGGTGCGCGACGCGTTGCTCACGTCGGTGACGTGGCGCCCGCTCAGTTTATAGGTGAGCCAGCTGTCGACGGTGCCGAAGGCCAGTTCGCCGCGCTCGGCGCGCAGCCTAGCGCCGGGCACGTTGGTCAGCAGCCATTGCAGCTTGGTGGCGGAAAAATAGGCGTCCAGCTCGAGCCCGGTCTTGCGCTGGATGAAGGCGGCCTTGCCGGCGTCGCGCAGCGCGTCGCACAGGCCGGCGGTGCGGCGGTCCTGCCACACGATGGCGTGGCACAGCGGTTCGCCGGTACGGCGGTCCCAGACCACCGTGGTCTCGCGCTGGTTGGCGATGCCGATCGCGGCGACCTGTGCCGCGTCGACGCCGCTTTCCTTCAGCACCCGGCGCGCGCAGGCGAGCTGGCTGTGCCAGATGTCGAGCGGGTCGTGCTCGACCCAGCCGGGCTGGGGGAAATGCTGCGGGTATTCCTGCTGGGCAGTGGCGTGCACCTGGCCCTGGCGGTCGAACAGGATGGCGCGCGAACTGGTGGTGCCCTGGTCGAGGGCGAGAATGTATCGGGGCATCGTCGTCTCCGGGGCGCGGCGGCGCCGTCCGGAAACGATGCGGCGTGACCGCTGAATTATGTGTAAAGCAGGCCGATAGGCCGGATTTTGTGTAGTGGTCTCCCTTGCGGGACGCCCCTATGACAGCCATTCCTCTAGGCGCCGAATTACTCCGGCGCTCAAGCTTCCTACCCGCACGCTCCGCGAGCAACCTCAACGCGTGCCTATTTGGAATT
>Ga0265798_10002330_pt1 | contig 28228 bp, 24 predicted proteins | sample P3T30metagenome_FD_192430 | JGI IMG/M metagenome (GOLD analysis project Ga0265798, IMG submission 192430) | Plant litter microbial communities from East Loma Ridge, Irvine, California - P3 T30 | ecosystem: Environmental > Terrestrial > Plant litter > Unclassified | place: USA: California...
TATGCGCGCGACGGCGACCACGATTGCGGCGGCAGCGGCAAACTGGTGCTGACGCGCTGGCAGGGCAACGACTGCCTGAATTTTTCGCCCATGGTCTACGCGCGCGGCCAGAAGAACATTGCGATCACCGGCGCCGACTGGACCAGCGTGCTCAATGGCCAGGGCGGCGTGCCCTTCGAGGACGGCAGCGGCAACGGCTGGTGGGGCATGAACCCGAAATGCGCCCTGCCCGGCGCGCTGCACCAGGGCGTGAACAACCCGCGCAACCCGGAGTCGCTGGCCGCCCTGGCGCCGCAACTGGATGCCGCCACCCTGGTCCGCATCCAGGGCGACTCGCCGAACTGGCGCAGCGACGAGAAATTCCTGCCGGCGCTGTCCGAAGCCGGCGTGCCGGTGGAAAAACGCGTGTTCGGCCTGGGCCACACGCTGCGCCCGTCGATGGTCTCCTTCATCGATTGCGAGAACGTGCTGATGCAGGGCTACCAGGTGGTGAACACGCCGTGCTGGATCCACCACCCGATCGCGTCGCGCAAGGTGCACTTTTCGAAGGTGCGCATGGAGAGCATGGGCCCGAACAACGACGGCTTCGACCCGGAATCCTGCGACACCGTGCTGGTGGACGGCTGCTGGTTCAACACCGGCGACGACTGCATCGCCATCAAGGCCGGCAAGAACCGCGACACCCAATACGGCCCGACCCGCAACGTCGTGATCCAGAATTCGGTCATGAACAGCGGCCACGGCGCGGTGACGCTGGGCAGCGAGATGTCGGCCGGGATCGAGCACGTGTATGCCCAGCACCTCGACGTGCGCAACATGCACTGGGCCGACGACCCGCTCAACACGGCGGTGCGCCTGAAAACCAATATGAACCGCGGCGGCTTCCTGCGCCACTTCTACGTGCGCGACCTGAAGCTGCCCAACGGCGTGCGCCTGAAGCCCGGCTTCTACAAGCCGCTGCCGGGCGGCCCGGTGCCCGCCAATACCGCCGCCGCCGGCGCCGGCGCCGTGATCACCTTCGACTGCGACTACAGCCCCGCCTTCGACCTGGTGCGCACGCGCCCGCCCGAAATCTCGGATATCCATATTTCCGATATCCGCGTCGGCAACGTCAAGACTGACAAGGGCAGCTTCTCCTGCTACCAGGCTTTCGTCGTCATGGGACCGGTCGCCAGCAGCTACAACGGCCCCGCCGGCGTGCCGGTCCTGCCGGTGAAGAACGTGACGATCAGCGACTGCGATTTCGGCACGCCGGTGAATGGGGCCATGCCCTGGTTCGTGCATAACGCGAAAGGTGTCCAGCTGCGCAATGTGACGATTGCAGGGAAGGTGCGCAATGAAGTGGTGTCCGGCTAAAACCGAATACTGCATATGAACCCGTCGCCCCTGCGGAGGCAGGGGTCCAAGTTTTCGGCATAGCGTAGAACTTAGGCCCCTGCCTCCGCAGGGGCGACGTTCTGATGTTTGCTGGAAGAAGTGAAGTACCCGCAGTTCAAACAAACCATAACGGAGACAAGCATGCGGAAAACAAAAAGCAAGGCAATGCTGTTCAAGTTGTCGGGCATCGCGCTCGGCCTGGCCGCCGGCAGCGCGCTGGCGGCACCCACCTCGCTCGGCGCCGACGGCTGGGCCAGCGTCGGCACCAACAACCTCGGCCAGGCCGGCACCACCGGCGGCCAGGGTGCGATGGCGGTCAAGACCTACACCGTCAGGGACAGGAACCAGCTGATCCAGGCCCTGTACGGCAATACCGCCACCATCAAGGCCGACGGCAGCTTCAGCGGCACGCTCGACAACAGCAAGAAAATCATCTACGTGGCCGGCACCATCAGCCTGAACATGAACAAGGCGCTGGTCGAGCAGACCGCCGACGACCACCTGGTGGCGGCGAATGCCGGCAGCAGCGCCTGCGCCGGCTATGGCTTCACCACCTACGACGCCTGGTGGGGCGCCTACCTGGCCGCCTACAAGCCGCCCTACGCCACCGTCCCCACCGGCACGGCGGAATCGGCGCGCGCCTGCGGCGCCAACCAGCAGCGCAAGATCGTGCGCCTGAACGTGCCCTCGAATACTTCGCTGATCGGTGTCGGCGCCAATGCCAAGATCATCCACGGCAACCTGATGCTGAGCGGTGGCGGCTACGCCACGCCGGTCGACAACATCGTGATCCGCAACATCGCCTTCGAGGACGCCTTCGACTTCTTCCCGCAATGGGACCCGACCGACAGCGGCGGGCGCTGGAACTCGGCCTACGACAACGTCTCGGTGCAGCACGCGACCCACGTCTGGATCGACCACTGCAGCTTCTCGGATGGCGACCGCACCGACGACAAGTTCCCATCGGTCTGGACCGCGCCCTACGACGCGGCGGCCTACGAGGTCCAGCACCACGACGGCCTGGTCGACGTGACCAACAGCGGCAACTACGTCACCCTGTCGTACAACCACTTCCACGACCACAACAAGACCACGCTGATCGGCGGCAGCGACACCGCCAGCCTGAGCGACAGCTACCCGGGCGTGCTGAAGACGACGCTGCACCACAACTTCTACCAGAACGTGGTGCAGCGCCAGCCGCGCGTGCGCTTCGGCATGGTCCACATCTACAGCAACTACTACACCGGCGAGAACGGCAACGGCACCTACGGCGTGCCCGACTACGGCTGGAGCGTGGCATGGACCGTCGGCCAGAGCGCCAAGATCTACGCCGAGAACAACGTGCTCGACATCACCGGCAAGCCGGTGGCCGTGAACGGCAAGGTGATCGGCTCCTCGCTCACCGCCGCCCGCGTCACCAGCTGCGCGGCGCTGGCCGGCATGAGCAGCGCGTACTGCTCGGCCTACGTGTACGACACCGGCACCGTGCTGAACGGCGAGTCCGTCAACGCCAGCGCAGCGGCGGCCAGCGCGAACGCCCTGGTCACCGCGACCGCCACGCCCTGGCCCTCGAAGGCCTCGCCCAGCAGCGCACCGTCCGCGACGCCGGCCAGCTACTACAACTACAACATCGGCGCCACCAGCGGCCTGGCGGTGTCCGTGCCCGCCAACGCCGGCGTCGGCAAGCTGTAATCCACCCGAGGAGACGACATGAAAAAGACTTTGCTTGCCGCGCTGCTGTGCGCCTGCGCCGGTGCCTCCCAGGCCGCCGTGCTGACTTTCGACGACATCCCGGGCGCGCGCCAGGATGGCTACGGCGCCATCGGCACCTACGCCGGCTACACCTTCGGCGCCACCGTCCTCGAGAACCGCATGGACTGGATCGACACCGTCGGCGGCATGTTCGACCGCGGCGCCGTCAGCGGCGACTTCACCATGGTGAACAACTATGGCGGCGCGGCGATCATCCGGAAGGATGGCGGCGGCAGCTTCAGCTTCGGCGGGATGTGGGCCGAGAACTGGCTCGACTTCGAGAGCACGGGTGGCAGCATCCAGGGCTGGCTGGACGGCCAGTTGGTGTGGACCCAGGCGGTGACGCTGGACACCGTCTTCGGCCGCATCGCCGGCATCGCGGGCAACATCGACGAGCTGCGCCTCGACATCGACGGCAACTTCCTGGTCGATGACCTGGAACTGAACGACGCCGCTGCCGACGTGCCGGAACCGGCCACGCCGGCACTCCTCGGCCTGGGCCTGGCCGGGCTGCTGCTGCGCCGCCGGTCCAGGCGTTAAGCCCTACCCGGGCAGCCTGCGGAAGCCGACCACCCACACCAGGGGATCGGCGTCCCAGCTGCCCGGCCCGTTGATACCCTCCCACACGCCGCGATACGCCCGCACGGGGTCCGGCGTGCCCTGGTCCGCGATCCCTTCCGCCAGCGCGTCGGGCGCGCCGATCGCCTGCAGCCTTTCCATGCGCACCGCAACGACCTCCAGCAGGATGCGGCTGGCCGCGCGCGGCATGAACAGCGCCGGGCGCGCATGCCAGGCCGGACCGGCCCCGGCGATGCGCGCCGATTGCGGCGCCAGGCCCTCGGCATCGTAGCGCCAGGACCGGCCACTCGCTCGCGTCAGGTCCACGAAGGCCCATTCCGCGCGCCCCTTGCGGGCGTTGTGGCGGGTCTGCCAGTGGCCCCAGGCGAAGAAGCCTTCCTTCACCCACAAGCGCTCGCCCGGCTGCCCGAAGGGGTTGCCCTCGCCCGCCCGCGCCGGTTTCACCACGCGCCGGGTCTGGGTCTTGGTGCCGGCCAGCAGGGCCTCGACCATCGGGCGCGAGAACAGGATGCCGCGTGCGGCGGGCGCGCCAGGCGTCATGTGCCCTGGCCGCGCGCCGACGCCACCTGGCGCTGCACCGCGGCCCCGGCGCCGTCGATGGCGCGTCGCAGCCGGGTGCTGTCCGGCGCCGTATCAGGCGCCGCATCCCGCGTGATCGGCAGCGCCGCGAAACCGGCCGCCGCGCCGTGCAGGCCAAGCGTGGCGCAGCCTTCGCGCAGGCGCTCGAGCTGGGCGCGCGCGGCCTCGAACTGGCCGTCCGCCAGCAGGCGCGCGATGGCGGGGGCGGCGGCGTCCAGCTGGCGCTGCAGGCCGCCCAAGTAGAGCAGCAAACGGGCGCTGTCGATGCCGAGGCGCGCAGTGGCTTGCTCCGCGCTTTCGTCGGCGTCGGGGTCAAGCGACAGGGACGCGGCCAGGCGCGCCAGGTGCGGCGCGACCTTGTCCTGGTCGAAGGGTTTCACGACATAGCCGTCGGCGCCCAGGCCGAGCGCCTGTTCCATGGTGGCGGCGTCGTTCGCGGCCGAGGCCAGCACGAACGGCAGGGTGGCGAAGCGCGCGTCGGCGCGCAGGCGCGCCAGCAGTTCCATGCCCGACAGCCTGGGCATGCGCAGGTCGCAGAACACCATCGCGGGGCGCAGACCGCCGTCGAGCAGGGTCCAGCCCTCTTCGCCGTCCTCGGCTTCGAGCACCTCGAGGCCGCCGCCGCTGTCGGCACCGTCGATCAGGTGCATCAGCACCATGCGCGATACCACGTCGTCGTCGATGATCAGGACCTGCATGGACGCTCCCTGTTGGTATTGTTATAAGGCAAAATTATACCGACCTGCGGCACGCGCACGATTCGTCTGAGATATTACTCCGCATCCAGCGTCACGGTATCCTCGAAGCGCGAAAGCAGGGCCAGCAGGCGCGGCATGCGGCTGCGCACGGCGTCCAGCCGGCCGGCGTCGGCCTCGCGTTCGAGTTCGCCGCACAGCGCGTGCAGCCCGGTCTCGCCGAGGTAGCCGGCACTGCCGCGCATGCCGTGCAGCAGGCGTCCGGCGCCATCGAAGTCGCCGGCGACCAGCGCCGTGTCGAGCTCCGCCCGGCGGCGCGGCAGGTCGGCCGCGAAGGCCTGGCGCAGCCGGCCCTTGAGGTCGGCCGGCGGCTGCACGGCCTTGCGCACCACGTCCGCCGCCATCGGCGGCGGGCCGGTGAACACGCCGAACATGGCATCCAGGTCGGCCGTGGATGGCGCGGCGGGCGCAGGCATCGGCGGCAGCACGATGCCGCGCTGCAGCTGGCGCTCGATCGCGCGCGTCAGGTGGACGTGCAGCTGGGTGTCGTCGATCGGCTTGGTGAGGAAGGCGTCCATGCCGCAGGCCAGGTAGCGCGAGCGGTCTTCCTCGCTGACGTTGGCGGTGAGCGCCACGATCATCATGTGCTGGTCGAGCACCGGCGCCTCGACCGGCCCGCCGGCGCGGATCAGCCGGGTGGCGCTGGCGCCGTCCATCTCGGGCATGCGGCCGTCCATCAGGATCAGGTCGTAGCGCGTGCGCGCGCAGGCCGCCACCGCCAAGAGGCCGTTGTCGACCACCTCGACCTGGTGCCCCAGCTCTTCCAGCAGCATGCGCACGATGATCTGGTTGGTCGGGTAATCCTCGGCGCACAGCACGCGCAGGCGGTGGGTGTGCGGCTGGCGCGGCGTGTCGACCACCTGCGGCGGCACGGCGCCGTCGGCCAGCGGCAGCACCACGCTGAAGGTCGAGCCCTTGCCCGGCGTGCTGACCGCGCCGATGCGCCCGCCCATCAGCTCGACCAGTTGGCGGCAGATCGCCAGGCCCAGGCCGGTGCCGCCGTAGCGCCGCGTGGTGGTGGCGTCGGCCTGCTCGAACTGCTGGAACAGGCGCGGCAAGGCGTCCGGCTCGATGCCGATGCCGGTGTCCTCGACCGAGAAGCGGATCATGTTGTCGCCGTCGCAGCCGCCGATGCGCTGGTCCTCGAAGCGCCGTTCGACCCGCACCCGCACGCTGCCGCTGTCGGTGAACTTGAAGGCATTGCCGACCAGGTTGACCAGGATCTGGCGCAGCCGCGTCGGGTCGCCCACCACGAAGCGCGGCAGGTCCGGATCGACGCGCACCTCGAAGCCGACGCTGTGGGCGCCGGCGTGCTCCTCGAACAGGGTCACCACCTGGCTGATGGTGTCGCCCAGCGCGAAGTCGATGTTCTCGATGGTCAGCTTGCCGGCCTCGATCTTGGAAAAGTCGAGCAGGTCGTTGATGATCGCCAGCAGCGACTGGGCGTTGGCCTGGCCGCGCAGGATCTGCTCGCGGGTCGACTCCTTGAGCTGCCCGTCGCGCAGCGCGAAGCCGAGCATGCCGATCACGCCGGCCAGCGGGGTGCGCATCTCGTGGCTCATGTTGGCCAGGAATTCGGATTTCTGGCGCGTGGCGTCCTCGGCACGCTGCTTGGCCAGGTACAGGCGCTCCTCGTTTTCCTGCAGCGCGCCGTTGGCCTGGGCCAGCTCGTCGGTGCGGCGCCGGACCTGGCGCTGCTGCTCGCGCAATTCGGCCGTCTGGCGCTCCAGCAGGCGGTTCTGCTGCTCGATCTTTTCGGTGCGCACGCCGACCTGCTGCTCGAGCAGTTCCTTCTGGCGGCGCAGGCCGTCCACGCGGTAGCGGAAGATGCCGTAGGCGACGCCGGCCCCCAGCAGCAGGCCCAGTCCCTCGAACCACCATGTCTTCCAGTACGGTGGCAGGATGGTGATCTCGAGGCTGGCCGCGGCGTCGCTCCATTTGCCGTCCTTGTTGGCGGCGCGCACCTGGAACACATAGGTGCCGGGGTCCAGGTTGGTGTAGGTGGCGAAGCGCTTGCCGGCGTCGGCGCCGATCCAGTCCTGGTCGAAGCCATCCAGGCGGTAGACGAAGCGGTTGCGGCCCGGGGCGGCGAAATGCAGCGCCGAGAACTCGAGCGAGAACACCGAGTCCGAGGCCGGCAGCGTGATCCCGGTGGCGCGTTCGATCGGTCCGCTCAAGAGTCCCGGATGCGCCTTTTGCACCGGTTTGTCGAACACCTGCAGCCCGGTGATCACGGCGCGCGGCGCGATCAGGTTGTCGTGCAGCGCGCGCGGATTGAAGGCGGTGATGCCGTTGTTGCCGCCGAAGTAGAGCGTGCCGTCCGCGGCACGCAGCGCCGAGGCGTCGAAGTAGGCGCCCTCGATGGTGCCGTCGGCCGAGTTGTAGTTGCGGAACACGCCTTCGTGCGGGTCCAGGCGCGACAGCCCGCTCGAGGTGCTGACCCAGATCGCGCCGTCGGCGTCTTCCAGCATGGCCGCCACCGCATCGTCTTCCATGCCGTCGCGCCGCGTGTAGCGCTGGAAGCGCGGCGTGCCGTCCGGCCCGATCACCATCCGGTTCAGGCCGACCGCGGTGCCGACCCACAGCGTGCCGTGGCGGTCTTCCAGCAGGTAGTGGACTTCGTCGTGGCTCAGGCTGGCCGGATCGGCCGGGTCGTGGCGGAAGTGGCGGAACTTGCCGGTGGCACGGTCGAGGAGGTCGAGGCCGTCGAAGGTGCCGACCCAGAACCGGCCCTGCCGGTCTTCCAGCATCGGCCGCACCACGTTGTCGGCCAGGCTGGCGCTGGAGGCCGGGTCGTGCTGCCAGGTGGTCAGGCAGCCCTGGGCGTCCAGGCGGTGCAGGCCGCCGCGGGTGGCGACCCACAGCACGCCGTCGCGCGTGACCAGCAGGTTGCGCACGTTGCTGGCATCGACGTCCCTGGACAGCTCGCGCCGCGTGATGCGGCCGTTGGCCGGATCGAGCCGCGCCAGGCCGTTGCGCGCGCCGATCCAGACCGCGCCGTCGCGGCCGAGGGCGACCGCGGTGGCCATGGCGTCGCCGCTGACGCCGGCCGCCGCCGGTTCCAGCCGGAAGGCGCTGTCCTGGCCGCTGGCGGGGTCGAAGCGGTGCAGGCCGCCATTCGTGGCCAGCCACAGCTTGCCGGCCGCATCGGCCACGATGCCGCGCACCTTGTTGTCTTCCAGGGATACCGGAGAATCCTCGCCGCGCAGGATGCGCGCGAAGCCGCCGCTGCCCATGTCGGCGCGCGACACCCCGCCATACCAGGTGCCGGCCCAGAAGGTGCCGACCCGGTCCGCGTACAGGGCCGAGACCTGGTTGTCGCCCAGGCTGTAGTTGTCGGTGATGCGGTGCGGATGGTGCGCGAAGCGCCCGGCGGCGGCCAGCCAGCGGTACAGGCCGCGGTCGTGCGAGCCAACCCACAGCTGGCGCCCGGCATCCTGGTACAGCACGCTGATTTCCCCGAGCGGCATGCCCTCGGCGGGACCGTAGCGGCGCAGATCGCCCTTCTGCCCCAGCGGCAGGCTCTCCAGCCCGCCCATGCTGCCGACCCACAGGCGCGCGTCGGCGTCGACCAGCAGCGCCTGGATCACGTCGAACTTGCTGCCCTGGGGCGACGGGTGGTGGCGGAAGTGGGCGCGGTCCGGCGCCAGGCTGTCCAGCCCGGACGCGGTGCCGATCCACAGCCGCCCATCCTTGCCGAGCGCCAGCGCGTTCAGCTTGTCGGTGGCGAGGCTGTCGGCCACGCCGGGCACGTGGTGCCAGACCCGGAAGCGGCCGCTCTCCATGTCGAAATGCTGCAGGCCGTCGGCGGTGGCCAGCCACAGGCCGCCGCGCCCGTCGTCCTGGATCGCGCGGATGTGGCGGTTGCCGTTGCCGCGCTTGGCCGGCTCATCCGGCACAAAATGGGTGAAGCCGCCGGTCGAGGGCTCATAGCGGTCGAGGCCGCCGTCGGTGCCGATCCACAGCCGGCCCCTGGCGTCGACGTGGAGCACGCGCACCCAGTTGTTGGCCAGCGTGCGCGCGTCGCCCACCACGTTGCGGTAATTGATGAAGCGGTAGCCGTCGTAGCGCGACAGCCCGGACTGGGTGCCGAACCACATGAAGCCTTCCGAATCCTGCACGATCGCCAGCACCGATTCCTGGGGCAGCCCGTCTTCCACCGACAGGTGCTCGAAACGCAGGGTCGGCGCCGGGGCGCCCCGGGCCGGGCCGGCGAACATGGCCAGCATGGCCAACAGGGCCAGCAAAAGCGGCAGGCCCGCGAACGATCTCTTCATGATTCAAAAAACTCCAGTACGTCGTCGCGCCGGGCAAAGGTGTCCTGCCTGCCCAGCGCCATCAATTCGCGTGTATAGCCCGCCTCGAACAGCAGGTAGGACGCCAGCGCCGCCCCGCGCGCCTCGGTGGCGCCGATCCCGGCCAGCAGCGTGCGCACCGGCCCCGGCAAATCGTGGGTGTGGCGCGCGGCGATGTCGTCCAGGCGCTCGGATGGCGCGATCACCAGCAGCGCCACCCGGCGCAGCGGCGTGCGCCGCAGGGATTCAGGCGGCAGCATGGCCAGGGTCTGGTTGATGCGTTCCAGGCGCTCGATGTCGACCGCCAGGCTGTCCAGGAAGATCGAGGACAGCGCGTGCCCCGCGACCTGCGCCAGGCTGGGGTAGCGCACCTTGCGCGGCGCCTCCCGTTCACTCTCGCTCATCCGTCCCGCCCCGATCACCAGCACCCGCGTCGCGCCCAGGTGGATCGCCGGCGAGATCGGCGCCAGCTGGCGCATCGAACCGTCGCCGCAATACTCCAGGCGCCCGTTCAGATACATCGGCACCGCCGGGAAGATGAAGGGCAGCGCGCTCGAGGCCAGCAGGTGCTCGACCCCGATCTGGTCGGACAGCGCCACGCGCTGGTGGCGGCGCCAGGGCGCAACCGCGCGCGCGCTCTGGTAGAAGGTGACGTGGTTGCCGGCGCTGTAGCTGGACGCGGTGACGGCCAGCGCATCCAGGTGCCCGGCCTCGAGCGCCGCGTCCAGGCGCGGCAAATCGAGCATGCGATGCAGCAGCCCCACCAGCGGGGTGTTGTCGAGCAGGGAGTTGGGCGGCGCCGCATGCCACTTGCGCAGCAGCCAGCCAAAGGACAGCAGCGACAGCCAGCGCGCCCCCGAGCGCAGCACCGCCAGCGAATCGGCGCGGTAGACCTGGCGCACGGCGATGCCGTTCCAGGTCTCGCACAGCCTCGCCACGGCTTCGGCGAAGTCGTCGGCGCGGCAAGCCAGGCCGGTGGCATTGATGGCGCCGGCCGAGGTGCCGCACACGATCGCGAACGGATTGCGCGCAGCCGGCCAGCCCGCTTCCCACAGGATGCGGGAAATCGCCTGCAAGACCCCGGCCTGGTAAGCCGCGCGGGCGCCGCCGCCGCTGAGGATCAGCCCGGTTTTTTGTTCAATGTCCACCCGGCAAGGTTAGCAAAGTCTGCCGCACTTGCGTGTAATAAATAGTCTTTCGATATTTATTTAGTGGGATGTTCAATCACCTTTTGCCACACCTTCGCGGCGCGGATCGGCGCCACCGAACAAAAGCGGCACGCCATGGATCTGGATGCGCTGCACGCCATGCAGGCCCGAGGTCTGCTCGCCGGTGCGGACCGTGTGGCCGCGCGCCTCCAGCGCGCGGATCTCGGATGCCGGGAAACGCCCCGCTTCCAGCTCGGTCGGGCCGTTGCGGCTGCCGAAGTTCGGCAAGGCGATCGCCTGCTGCATGTCCAGGCCCCAGTCCAGCGTGCCGACCAGCACCTTGGCCACGTAGTTGATGATCAGGGGGCCGCCGGGCGAACCGACCGCCTCGACGAACTTGCCGGTCTTCTTGTCGAACACGATGGTCGGGCTCATCGCGCTGCGCGGACGCTTGCCCGGCTCGACGCGGTTGGCGATCGGGCCGTTGGCGTCACGCGAATCGAAGGAAAAGTCGGTCAGCTGGTTGTTCAGGATGAAGCCGTCGACCATCTGGCGCGAGCCGAAGGCGTCTTCCACGCTGGTGGTCATCGACAGGCCGGCGCCGTACTCGTCGACCGCCACGATGTGCGAAGTCGAATGCGCCTCGATCGAATTGTCCAGGCCCCAGTTCCAGGCCATCTCCACGCCAGGCGGATTGCCGGCCGGCGCCTTGCCCATCGAGCGTTCCTTGATCAGGGCCGCGCGCTGGCCCAGGTAGTTCTTGTCCAGCAGGGCCGGCATGCCGCGTCCCGGCAGCGGCACGAAATCGGTGTCGGCGGCGTAGCGGTCGCGGTCGGCGTAGGCCAGGCGCCCCACTTCCGAGAACACGTGGACCGCTTCAAGGCCGGGCACGCCATTGCTTGGCGCCAGCGCCTTCATGTCGCGCGTCTCGAACATGCCGAGCATCTGCGCCACGGCGATGCCGCCCGAGGATGGCGGCGGCATGCCGCACACCGTGTAGGCGCGGTAATCGTTGCAGACCGGCTCGCGCAGCTTGGACTGGTAGGCGCCGATGTCGGCGGCCGTGAGCAGGCCCGGATTGGTCGGGTGGCCTTTCACTTTCGCCTCGATGTCGCGCGCGATGCGGCCCTTGTAGAACACGTCGGCGCCGCCTTGCGCGATCTCGCGCAGGGTCTGCGCGAGTTCCGGGTTCTTCAGCACGTGGCCGACCGGCCAGGGCTTGCCGTCCGGCCCATAGAAGTAGGCGCGCGCTTGCGGATCCTTGCCGATGAAGGGGTCGCCGGCGAGCAGGCTGTTCAGGCGCGGACTGACCTTGAAGCCGTTCTCGGACAGGCGGATCGCCGGCTCGAACAGAGTCTTCCAGGCCAGCTTGCCGTGCTGGCGATGGGCGAGCTCCAGCATGCGCAGCACGCCCGGCGCACCGGTCGAACGGCCGCCGACGATACCCTCGGTGCGCGACAGCGGCGTGCCGTCGGGACGCTGGAACAGGTGCTCGTCGGCTTTCGAGGGCGCGGTCTCGCGGCCATCGAAGGCCTGCACCTTCTTGCCGTCGTAGTACACCAGGAACGCGCCGCCGCCGATGCCCGACGACTGCGGCTCGACCAGGGTCAGCACCAGCTGGGTGGCGATGGCGGCATCGATCGCGGTGCCGCCCTTCTTCAGCATCTCGTAGCCCGCCTCGACGGCCAGCGGATTGGCCGCCGCCACCATGTTCTTGTGCGCCGTCCAGCCGGCCTTGTCGTGCCAGCCGCTGGCCGCTTCCGGGGCTTGCTGCAGGGCTTGCTGCAGTGCCCGGCCGGCGTCCTGGGCATGGACGGCGGTGGTATTGGCAAGGCTGGTCAGGGCGACAAACGCCGCGGCGGCAAGGGCGGGCAACTTCAACTTCATATCGATCTCCGGTCATGAAAACGGCGCGCGCGGCCATAACCGCGCGCAATAGCACCAAGGATCGTACCCTAAATTGAAAAAGCGCTCATTCGAGCGCTTTTGTTCGATTATTTGAGTGGCTTATTTCGGCTGCATGCGGATCGCGCCGTCGAGGCGGATCGTTTCGCCGTTCAGCATCACGTTCTCGATGATCGCCCTGGCCAGGTGCGCATACTCCGTCGGCATGCCCAGGCGCGGCGGGAAGGGCACCATCTTGCCCAGCGAATCGCGCACTTCCTGTGGCATGCTAATGAGCATCGGGGTCTCGAAGATGCCCGGTGCGATGGTCATCACGCGGATGCCGCTGCGCGACAAGTCGCGCGCCATCGGCAGCGTCATGCCGGCCACGCCGGCCTTGGAGGCGCCGTAGGCGGCTTGCCCGATCTGGCCGTCGAAGGCGGCGACCGAGGCGGTGTTGATGATCACGCCGCGCTCGCCATGCTCCAGGCCATCCTGCTTGCCCATCGCATCGGCCGCCAGGCGGCACATGTTGAAAGTACCGACCAGGTTGATGTTGATGGCGCGCTGGAAAGCGTCCAGCGGATGCGGGCCGTCCTTGCCGACGGTCTTGATGGCCGGCGCCACGCCGGCGCAGTTGACCAGGCCACGCAGCGGGCCCAGGGCCAGCGCGGCTTCGACCACGGCCTGGCCGTCCGCTTCCGATGTGACGTCGCATTTCACGAAGCGCGCCTGGCCTTCGCCGAACTCGGCCGCCAGCGCTGCGCCTGCGTCCGCCTGCACGTCGGCCAGCACCACCTTGCCGCCGGCCGCCACGAGCATGCGCGCGGTGGCCGCGCCCAGGCCCGATGCGCCGCCGGTCACGATGAATACATTATTCTGAATCTGCATCTTGGTCTCTCCTCCAGGGTTTTACGTTTACGTTAACGTCAACCACTGGATTGTAGCGAGGTTTTGCCCGAAAGACCACGCATGGGCTCAGAAGCATTGCACGGTGGTCCCGGTGCGGGTGCACAGGCGGCCGCTGCTGTTGACACCGGCCGTGCCGGTGCCGATGCCGTTGTAGGTGTTGCCGTTCGTGTCGCGGCAGACATTGCCCGCGCAACTGCCGATGACGTTGGACGTCGGCCCCACCGGACGCGGCGGCGTGACCGGAGACGGCACCGGAACCGGCACGCTGGCCGTGTTTTCCGCCGGGCGCAGCGGCCGCGGCGCCAGCGGCTCGGCCGCCGGTTGCCAGGCTGGACGGCGCGGCGCGGCCGGTTGCTTGCTCTGCTGGGAGGCCTGCGGTTCCTGGACCGAGCGGGACGAAGGCAGTGACGAAGGCGGCGGCGAAGACGATGCGGGCGGCGCGGCCTGGCGCGTCTGGCTGTCGGTTTCATCGTGGACTTCGGCCGGGTCCTTGCGCGCCGGATCGGCGGGCGGCTGGCCGCGCGGCGCCAGCACCGGGCCGTACGAGGACGTGGCGCCGCCGGCGTTGCGGCGCTGGGTGGCTTCGAACTGCGCCGCCTCGGATTGCGCCGTGCGCGCGGCCTGGGCGGCGGTGCTGGTTTCGTCTTCCACCGCGGCCGCACGGTTGGCCTGGTCGGTCTTGCGGGTCTGCTGCTGGGTGGCGGCGCCCTGCGCGCGTGCGGCGGCCTGCCCGGCCTGGGGCTGTTGGGGCTGCTGGGACTGCTGGGTCTGCTGGGTCTGCTGGGTCTGCTGGGTCCGGGCCTGGGCCGGCTGCGCCAGCCAGGCACAGCACAGCGCGCCCAGCGCCCACGCGCTCAGCTTTCTTGTTGCCGGTTTCAATCGTGATCGTTTCATCGTCCCCTCCTTGTCCACGCGTTCATTATCGGCCGCTGTGGCCGAAGCCGGCGCGCGTGTCAGATTGATATCTATTTGCGGCGCCGGCCTGCTATGCTGGGTGGTAAAGCGCGATCGACACGACAGGAGACAGCCATGCAGACGCTGCAGGAGATTTACCGGTCAAGACGCGGCAGTGCCGAGGATGCCTTGAATCACGTGCGCGACGGCGACATGATCATCGTGCCGACCGGCGTCGGCGAGCCACCCGCCCTGTTGCATGCCCTGTCGGCGCACTGCCGGCGCTTCCGCGACGTGCAGGTCGCCCAGATCCTGGCGATGCGCAAGTACGGCTATTTCGAGCGCGACTGCCGGCCCCACGTGCGCCACGCCGCCCTGTTCTTCGGCGGCGCCTCGCGCGCCGGCGGCCAAGGCGGCTGGTGCGACTTCATTCCCAACTATTTTTCCGAGATCCCGATCCTGATCGAGCGCGGCCTGATGCCGGCCGACGTCGTGTTCGCCATGGCGTCCAGCATGAGCCCGCATGGTTACTTTGCCCTCAGCCTGGGCACCGACTACACGATGGCGGCGGTGGCCAAGGCGCGCGCCGTGGTACTGGAAGTGAACCCGAACGTGCCCTTTACCCATGGCCAGTGCCACGTGCACATTTCCCAGGTGACGGCCCTGGTCGAGAGCGAAGACCCGATCCTGGAAGTCGGCCTGCCCGCCATCGGCCCGGTGCAAGAAGCGATCGGGCGCCTGGTCGCCGAGCAGATCGAGGATGGCTCGACCTTGCAGATCGGCTACGGCGGCATCCCGGACGCCGTGGTGATGCAGCTGGCGGACAAGCGCGACCTCGGCATCCATACCGAGATGATCGGCGACGGCATATTGACACTGGTGGAATCGGGCGCGGTGAACAACAGCCGCAAGACACTGCTGCCGGGGAAAATGGTGGCGACCTTCGCACTCGGCTCGCGCCGCCTGTACGACTTCATGCACCAGAATCCGATGCTCGAGATGCACCCGTCGAACTTCACCAACGACCCCTACATCGCCGGCCGGAACGACAAGCTGGTGACCATCAACGCCAGCCTGCAGGTCGATCTGCTCGGCCAGTGCGGCAGCGAAAGCATCGGCCACCTGCCCTATTCCGGCACCGGCGGCCAGGTCGATTTCGTGCGCGCCGCGAATCGCTCGCGCGGCGGCAAATCCTTCATCGTGCTGCCCTCGACGGCGAAGGACGGCACGATCTCGCGCATCGTGCCGACGCTGGCGCCGGGCACCCACGCTACCACCAGCAAGAACGACGTCAACTACGTCGTGACGGAATGGGGCGTGGCCCAGCTGCGCGGCAAGTCGGCGAAACAGCGCGCGCAGGCGCTGATCGGCATCGCGCATCCGGACTTCCGGTCCTGGCTGCGCGAGGAGGCCGACCGGATGGGCGTGTTTTCGGCTTAGAGCGCTCTTAGTTCGACCTAGGAAGCGCGCGCCTCCATGCCGGGGCGGGCCGCCTGGCCGGCCGTGCCGTAGATCAAGAGGGCGCGGCGCAGCTCGTTCAGCGCGGGGTCAGTGTCCGCCGTGGCGGGGGCTGCGGACCGGACCGGTGCATCCGCCTCCACTGCGGGGGCGACCAGGGTGTCGTCATCGTGGTGCATGGTGCTTCTCCATTTGGTTGGTAACAGGCGCGACGGCGGGCTCGACCGAACAACCGGAACGGGAGCACGCGCTGCCGCTCATGACGATACTGTAACCCAGCCGGAGCAGCTATGGCGCAGGATTGATGCTTTTTTGACAGCAATTTCCCAGTCGAAAGCTGCGTCAGCCATTCCGTCGGACATGTCATCATGAACCCATCCGGCGGCGCCTGCCCGGCCTGGCGCCGCCTTTCACTTTCTGGAGGCAAGATGAAACGAGTCGATGAGATCGGCAAGGACGAACACGTACGCGGTCCGCAGGATGCGGCGCTCACCCTGATCGAATACGGGGACTTCCAGTGCCCCTACTGCGCCCGTGCGCATGCGGCCCTGAGCGAACTGGCCGACGAACTCGGCGACGAGGTCGGCGGCATCCGCCTGGTCTACCGCCACATGCCGCTGACCGACCTGCACCCGCTGGCCGAACTGGCGGCGGAAGCGGCCGAAGCGGCGGCCAGCCAGGGCAAGTTCTGGGACATGCACGACATGCTGTTCGAGCAGCAGAACCAGGTCGTGGACGAGCAGGACCTGGCCGTGCTGGCCGAAAGCATCGACCTCGACATCGAGCGCTTCCGCGACGAGGTCGTGGCACGGCGCCACCGCCCGCGCGTGCGGGAGGACGCCGCGCGCGGCGAGCAGGACGGCGCGGACCGCACGCCGACCTTCTTCATCAATGGCCGCCACTTCCCGGGCGACTCGGACCGGGAGTCGCTGGCCGCGGCGATCCGGCAGGCAGCGGGGCACTGACCGGGCTGTGCCGCCGGCAATATCGGCGGTACGGCAGCCCTGCGCTCCCGTGCTCGACGGCGCGGAGAGTACTATCACCGCGTGGACGGCGTCGACGGTGTGGTGATTCACCGGCCAGGGTGCAGCCGTCCACCCTACAGGAGTCGGTGTATCACTGCGCCGGCGATTCACCCGACACGCCGGCCGCGCCCATGCGGCGCACGTCGGCCGCCGCCGGGATGGCGGCGCTGTGCGGCACCACCCGCAACTGGGCCACCGCCGGCTCGGTGACGGCAAGCCAGCCGCCGGCCGGCAGCAGCGGCACCAGCAGCAGCGCCACGATGTTGATGATCTTGATCAAGGGGTTCACCGCCGGCCCGGCCGTGTCCTTGTACGGGTCGCCCACGGTGTCGCCGGTGACGGCCGCCTTGTGCGCGTCCGAGCCCTTGCCGCCGTAGTGGTTGTCCTCGATGTACTTCTTGGCGTTGTCCCAGGCGCCGCCGCCGGTGGTCATCGAGATCGCCACGAACAGGCCGGTGACGATGGTCCCCATCAGCATGCCGCCCAAGGCAGCGGGCCCCAGCAACATGCCGACCGCCACCGGCACCACCACCGGCAGCAGCGAGGGCAGCACCATCTCGCGGATCGCCGAGGCGGTCAGCAGGTCGACCGCCTTGTCGTACTCGGGTCGCCCGCTGCCGCTCATGATGCCGACGATGTCGCGGAACTGGCGCCTCACCTCGACCACCACGGCGCCGGCCGCGCGTCCCACCGCTTCCATCGCCAGCGCCCCGAACAGGTAGGGCACCAGCCCGCCGATGAACAGGCCGACGATCACCATCGGGTTCGACAGTTCGAAGCTGACGCGGGTGCCGCCGGCTTCCAGCGCGTGCGTGTAGTCGGCGAACAGCACCAGCGCCGCCAGCCCGGCCGAACCGATGGCATAGCCCTTGGTGACGGCCTTGGTGGTGTTGCCGACCGCGTCCAGCGGGTCGGTCACGGCGCGCACGTCGTCCGGCATGCCGCTCATCTCGGCGATGCCGCCGGCGTTGTCGGTGATCGGGCCGTAGGCGTCCAGCGCCACGATGATGCCGGCCATCGACAGCATGGCCGTGGCGGCGATCGCGATGCCGTACAGCCCGCCCATGCGGTAGGCCATCAGGATCGCCACGCACACCATCAGCACCGGGTAGGCGGTGGCCTTCATCGACAGGCCCAGGCCGGCGATGATGTTGGTGCCGTGGCCGGTGGTCGAGGCTTCGGCGATGTGGCGCACCGGCTTGAAGTCGGTGCCGGTGTAGTACTCGGTGATGTAGACCATCGACGCGGTCAGCGCGATGCCGACCACGGCGCAGCCCAGCATCGGCCAGCGCATGGCGTTGTCCGGCCACACCAGCCAGGTCACGGCGGCAAAGCCCAGCAGCGACAGGCCGGCCGACCACCACAGCCCGGTGTACAGGGCGGCCATGATCTTGTGTCCGGGACGGATCTTCACCAGCGAACAGCCGATGATCGAGGCCAGGATCGAGACGCCGCCCAGCAGCAGCGGATACAGCATACCGGCGCCCTCCGCCCCCGTCACCATCAGCGCGCCCAGCAGCATGGTGGCGATCAGGGTCACGACATAGGTCTCGAACAGGTCGGCCGCCATGCCGGCGCAGTCGCCGACGTTGTCGCCCACGTTGTCGGCGATGACGGCGGGATTGCGCGGATCGTCCTCGGGAATGCCGGCCTCGACCTTGCCGACCAGGTCGGCGCCCACGTCCGCGCCCTTGGTGAAGATGCCGCCGCCCAGGCGCGCGAAGATCGAGATCAAGGAGGCGCCGAAGGCCAGGCCCACCAGCGGCTGGATCACGTCATGGGTGGACAGGGCCGCGTCGGCGCGCGCCACCAGCACCCAGTAGAACAGCGACACGCCCAAAAGCCCGAGCCCGACCACCAGCATGCCGGTGATCGCGCCGCCGCGGAAGGCCACGTGCAGCGCCTGGTCGAGCCCGCGCGAGGCAGCCTGGGCGGTCCGCACGTTGGCGCGCACCGAGACGTTCATGCCGATGAAGCCGCAGGCGGCCGACAGCACGGCGCCGGCCAGGAAGCCGATCGCGGTTGAGGTACCCAGGAGAAAGTAGATGGCGATCAGCAGGATGATGCCGACGATGCCGATGGTGCGGTACTGGCGCGCCAGGTAGGCCGAAGCCCCCTGCTGGATCGCCAGCGAGATTTCCTGCATGCGCCCGCTGCCGGCGTCCTGTTGCAGGACCCAGCTGCGCGACCACAGGCCGTACAGCACCGCGATCACGCCGCACGCGACGACGAAGATGAGCTGCGTGGATGCCATGGTTCGTCCTCCCTGTTCACTGATCAAGCATCACCACACGTTGAAAGGCCGCATTGCTGCCGGCCTGCCTACCTGCGTACTGCAAAACTTTGATCTGGAAACCTGGACGGATGGCACTTGTCATCCGGAGCCTGGGAGCGATTTCATGTGGCTCGCCAGAGCGACATGAAACTGCTCCGTTTTATGCTGGTGGCTGCTTCATGCAGCCCCATGTACTTTGGTATTACTCGGCCAGCGCGGCGAACGCGGCTTCGCGCACCTGCTCGACCGGGCCGACGCCCGAGATCTTGCGGTATTTCGGCGCGCCCGGCAGGCCCGATTGCGCCCACTTGTTGTAGTAGCCGAGCAGCACTTCGGTCTGGTTGTGGTACACGGCCAGGCGCTTGGCGACGGTTTCTTCCTTGTCGTCGTCGCGCTGCACCAGCGGCTCGCCGGTGACGTCGTCGACGCCGTCAGCCTTCGGCGGGTTGAACTTGACGTGGTAGACGCGGCCCGAGGCCGGGTGGCTGCGGCGGCCGCTCATGCGCTCGACGATCATCTCGTCCGGCACGTCGATTTCCAGCACGTAGTCGATGTTCACGCCGCTGTCCTTCATGGCGTCGGCCTGCGCGATGGTGCGCGGGAAGCCGTCGAACAGGTAGCCGTTCTTGCAGTCCTCGTCCTTCAGGCGCTCCTTGACCAGGCCAATGATGATGTCGTCCGAAACCAGTTGCCCCGCATCCATCACTTTTTTCGCCGCCAGGCCGAGCTCGGTGCCGGCCTTGATCGCCGCGCGCAGCATGTCGCCGGTGGAGATCTGGGGGATGTTGTATTTTTCTTTGATGAAGTTCGCCTGGGTGCCTTTGCCGGCGCCGGGGGCTCCTAACAGAATGAGACGCATGAAGGATTTTCCTAATAGTTTTTGATGACGATTCTCTAAAACGCACCCATGTTGTGCCCATGGGTTACCAAAGACAATCGAGTTTGATGCTGGATCTGGTGCTTGCTTGACTAGCTTGACACGAAACTTACCACAAAAGCACCCCCAAAAGCCACTGGCAAGGGGCGATCAATCGACCGGTTGAGCTGGCGCAGACCGGCCGTGGAGTAGTTTCCAAGCGGATCAAGACTGGTAGAAAAGACGTACCCGGGCCAGGTCCTCCGGCGTATCGACGCCGGCCTGGGGTGCGGTATCGGTCACGTGGACCGCGATCGGGTAGCCGTGCCACAGCACGCGCAGCTGTTCCAGCGCTTCGATCGCTTCCAGCGGCGACGCTTCCAGCTGCGGGTATTGCTGCAGGAAGGCGTTGCTGTAGGCATACAGGCCGACATGGCGCAGCGGCTGGTAGCCTGCCGGCAAGGTCTCGCGGTTCTGGGCGAACGCGTCGCGGTGCCAGGGGATGGTGGCGCGCGAGAAGTACAGCGCCCTGCCCGCCTTGTCGAGCACGACCTTGACCACGTTCGGGTTGAAGGCGTCGACGGCATCGTGCAGCGGATGGGCGCAGGTCGCCATCGGCACGTCCGGACCGATGCGCGCGGCGCAGGCGGCCAGCAGGGCCGGGTCGATCAGCGGCTCGTCGCCCTGCAGATTGACCACGACGGCGTCGGGCGGCAGCTGCAGCGTGCGCGCCACCTCGGCGATGCGGTCGGTGCCCGACGGGTGGTCGGCGCGCGTCATGCAGGCTTCGATGCCGTGGGCCGCGCAGGCCGCGGCGATGTCCGGATGGTCGGTGGCGACGATGATGCGGGCCGCGCCGGATTCCCGTGCGCGCTCGGCCACGCGCACCACCATGGGCTTGCCGCCGAGGTCGGCCAGGGGCTTGTTCGGCAGCCGGGTCGAAGCCAGGCGGGCCGGGATGATGACGACGAAAGCCATCGGATCAGATGCTCGGCTCGACCTTGCGCGCCTGGTCGGCCCACATGATCGGGATACCGTCGCGGATCGGATAGGCCAGGCGGTCCGGGCGGCAGGTCAGTTCCTGGGCTTTCTTGTCATATTCGAGCGGTCCCTTGCACAGGGGGCAGACCAGGATATCAAGCAGTCGGGCGTCCACGACATTTCTCCACAATATGGGCAGCCAGCGCAGCATCGATCTGCGCCGCCACCGGGACGACCCACAGGCGTGGATCGTTGTTGATGTTTTCAAGTTGCCGACATTTTACTGCATCCTTCTCCGTGACCAGGATGACATCGGCAGTCACGCCCCGGAACGGGTCGTCCAGGAAGTCGTGGTGGTCGGGCAGTGGCATGGTTTTGATGACCAGGCCCTCATCGCGCAGCATGGTGAAGAAGCGCCCGGGGTTGCCGATGCCCGCTGCGGCCACAATGCGTTGCCCAAGGAACTCGGACAAAGGCAGACGCTGGCCTGGATCGCCCAGGCGCTCGGCCGTGCGGCCCGCCAGGCGCATCTGCCAGGCCTTGCCGCCGACCGCCGCTTCCAGCCCGGGCGTCAGCGCAAGCGTATTGACCACCGTAAAGTCACGGCGGCGCGAGGGCGGCTCGCGCAGCGGCCCCGCCGGCAGCGTCCAGCCATTGCCGACGCCGCGGCCATCGAACAGCACGACCTCGACGTCGCGTTGCAGGGCGTAATGCTGCAGGCCATCGTCGGCGATCAGCACGTCGACGTCCGGATGCAGGGCCAGCAGCGCCCTGCCCGCTTCCACGCGGCGCCGTCCGACCACCACCGGGCAGCCGGCGCGAGCGGCGATCAGGAGCGGCTCGTCGCCGACCTCGCGCGCATCCGCGCCCGGCGTGACTTCACGCGGTGCACTTTCCGCTCCACCATGGCCGCGCGAAATCACACCGGGACGCATGCCGGCCGCGCGCAATTGCTCGGCCAGCCAGATCGTCAGCGGGGTCTTGCCGGTACCACCAATAAAGATATTGCCGACCACAATGACGGGGACCGGCAGCTTGTCCGATTTCAGGATGCCGGCGCGGAACAGCGCCAGGCGCAGCGCGGCAAGCAAGCGGAACAGCAGGGACAGCGGCCACAGGGCCAGGGCCAGCGGGCCGCGGTGGAGCCAGGCGCGGGTGAGAGTGGATTCGAGGGAGGATGCCATCTGCGAGCTTATTTTCGTTAGCACAAAAACCGTCGTCCCTGCGCAGGCAGGGACCCAAGTTCTGCCAGCGTTATCGAAACGCGTGCAACTTGGGTCCCTGCCTTCGCAGGGACGACGTTGATCAATTGAAGCGTTTATTCAGATATGTTCTATTTCTGCCCGCCCGTCTGCGCCGCAAACGTCAGCTTGTCATACCCTGCCATCCGCGCCGCCTCCAGCACATTGATCACCATCTGGTGCATCGCAAACTGGTCGGCATTGACGATGATCACAGGGTCCTTGACCGGCGTGGCCAGCGGCTGGCCGTCGGGTCCGGTCCCGGCGGCGCGCTTCAGGTCGTCGGCCAGGCCGGCCACGCCGTGGAAGGACACCGGCACGTTATTCACCGTGTAATTGCCCTTGGCATCGACGGTGACGTTGATCTCGAACGGCTTGTCGATCGCCTTCTCGGCGTCGGCGGTCGGCAGCGTGATCTGCAGTTCGGTGAACTTGCTGTAGGTGGTCGTGACCATCAGGAAGATCAGCACCACCAGCAGCACGTCGATGAACGGGATCAGGTTGATCTCCGGATCCTCGCGTTTGCGGCCGCGGCGGAAGTCCATCATTTGCGGGCACCGTGGACGACGTCGACGAATTTCACGGCCTGCAGCTCCATGTCGATGATGAAGCTGTCGACCAGCGCGCGGAAGTGGCGGTAGAACACCAGGGCCGGCATCGCGATCGCCAGGCCGAAGCCGGTGTTGTACAGCGCCACCGAGATGCCGTGCGCCAGCTGGGCCGGGTTGGTGCCGCTGGCATTCTGGGCGCCGAAGATCTCGATCATGCCGACCACGGTGCCGAACAGGCCCATCAGCGGGGCCAGCGAGGCGATCGTGCCCAGCGTGGTCAGGAAGCGTTCCAGCACGTGGGCCACGCCCCTGCCCGCTTCCTCGATCGATTCCTTCATGACGTCGCGCGGGGCGTCGACGTTGCGCAGCGCGGCCGCCAGCACGGCGCCCAGCGGGGAATTGGTCTGGAGCTTGTCAATAATATCCGGAGTGACTTTTCCACTGCGATAAACCTGGATGACTTCGTCGAGCAACTGGCGCGGCAGGATTTTTTCGCGGCGCAGGTAGATCAAGCGTTCGATGATCAAGGCCAGTGCGATGATCGAGGCGATGAGCAACAACCAGATGGGCCAGCCGGCGGCTTGGAGAATGGCGAGCAAATGGAACTCCCGGGTGAGTAGAAAACTGTACTGATGTGTATAGAAAAACTATACGCGAACGAATTGCGCAATGTAACGTGTTGCCCGGTTTGCGGCAAGTAGAGTTCTACACACTTTCTGTGGATAAAAGTGTGCGCAATGGCCGCCTGCCGGCACAAGGCCCTTGATTCTTAAAGGATAATTTTCTGTGCGCAAAAAGGCGGCAGCCCGGGAAGAGCGTTGCAATACAGCAAGGTTATAAGCACACCTCCCACCTCGACTTGCCCACAATTTCTGTGGATAAATTTGTGCGGAAATGTCTTTCCCAAGGGTAAGTGCATGATTTTTATGAAGAAATCCTGGACGGTCAAAAATGCGGCAGAGGTAGCCATATGCACCGCCTGCTAGGCACGCCGGCTTTCTTCACATTTTTTGTGGACAAAATTGTGTGCAAGCGCACATTGTTATCCCAAGTGCCTTGATTTTAAAGGATAAGTATTCTAAGCCCAATTTTTGAGCAGAACAATTTCTCCACGATTTGATGTGGCACAGGCAGCTCGTCCAGGAATCTGCACACAAACTGTGGAAAACAATGTGAGCAAAGGCGCGAACCCAAGCTTAAGTGCTTGATTCCAATCGACAAAGGTCGGCAAGCCCAATTTTTAGGCAAGCTCTGCCGATTTGTGCCCGGCGATGCAAGACGGATAAAGCTGGGCGCGCCATCCGGCCTCGTCCGCCCCGTTACTGGTATAGTCCCTGCTCCGCAAATCCCGGCGACGCTTGCCTGGCCCTGCCGCCAGTCACGTCCACATCGGCCGGGCAGTACCAATTATGCAAGACGCGTTCTGCACAAATTTTGTGGAAAAGATTGTGTGCAAGGGCCTTGATCCATATCAATGTCCTTGAATTTAAAGAGAAAATATCTGCTGTCAGTTTTTTAAGCAGTGGAAAACTGACTCGACTTGTACCAGGTATGCACATAAATTGTGGAAAACGATGTGTGCAAACGCGAAGATAGCCAGCTAAGTGCTTGATTGCCTTGAAAAAACAGCAGCAAGCCTCATTTTTGGGCAGCCCGATTCATCCACTTCCTCACAGTTTCTGTGGATAAGATTGTGGCCAAGTGCCGCCAAGCAGGCTCAAGTGTTTGATCCGTAAGGAAATTCTGTTTCTGCATCGAAATCAAGCAGCATGAATAATCGTTAAAAATCAATCGTTTACAAAAGCTACTTATCATACTGCTGTAGATATAAAGTCGACAACAGACATGCCAGATTTTGTGGACAGTTTCAACCAGCTCATCCCTATGTTCCCTGACGACGCCGCTGATCCGGCCTATGCCGCCCCACCTGTCCTGACCGTGACCGCCCTCAACCAGCAGGTCGCGCGCCTGCTCGAGCGGACCTTTCCCCTGGTGTGGATCGGCGGCGAGATCTCCAACTTCACGCGCGCCGCGTCCGGGCACTGGTACTTCACGCTGAAGGATGACGCGGCCCAGATCCGCGCCGTGATGTTCCGCGGCCGCGCGCAGTACGCCGGCTTCGTCCCGCGCGAAGGCGACAAGGTCGAGGTACGGGCGCTGGTCACGCTGTACGGCGCGCGCGGCGACTACCAGATCAACGTCGAGGCGATCCGCCGCGCCGGCGTCGGCCAGCTGTACGAAGCCTTCCTGCGCCTGAAGGAAAAGCTGGGCGCCGAAGGCCTGTTCGACGAAGAGCGCAAGCGCCCGCTGCCGCTGTTCGCGCGCAGCATCGGCATCGTCACCAGCCCGCAGGCGGCGGCACTGCGCGACGTGCTCACGGCGCTCAAACGCCGCGTGCCGCACGTGCGCGTGGTGCTGTATCCGGCGCCGGTGCAGGGCCAGGGCGCATCGATCAAGATCGCCGATGCCATCATGACCGCCTCGCGCCGCCAGGAAGTCGACGTGCTGCTGGTCTGCCGCGGCGGCGGCTCGATCGAGGACCTGTGGAGTTTCAACGAAGAGCCGGTGGCGCGCGCCATCGCCGCCTGCAGCGTTCCGGTGATCTCGGGCGTGGGCCACGAGACCGACTTCACCATCGCCGACTTCGCCGCCGACCTGCGCGCCGCCACCCCGACCGCGGCCGCCGAGCTGGCCGCGACCGCGCGCGCCGACTGGCTGTCCTCGCTGGAGGCCGATGCCGGCGACCTGCGCCGCGCGATGGAGCGCATCCTCGACGACGCCAACCAGGGCCTGGACAACCTCGGCCGCCGCCTGTTGAGCCCGTCGAGCCGGATCGAGAACCAGCGCGTGAAACTTTTGGGGCTGGCCAGCACTCTGACCCACGCGGTCCGGACACCCATCAACCGCCAGGGCGTGCTGCTGGCCCAGCTGCAGCAGCGCTGGGCGCGCCACCGGCCGGATTCGCGGGCGATGCGTACCCAGCTCGCGTCCGAGCAGCGCCACCTGGTGGCCAGCATGGCGGCCAATCTGCGCGCGCGGCGCGAGTCGCTAGGCGCGCTGTCGGCCCAGCTCGAACTGCTGAACCCGCAGCGCACGCTGGAACGCGGCTATGCCATCGTCAGCAACGCCAAGGGCAAGGTGCTGCGCTCGCCCGGCCAGATCAAGCCGCGCGACGTGCTGCGCGTGCGCCTGGCCGAGGGCAGCGCCGAAGTCAGCGTGGGCGGCGTGCAGGACTTACTGGAATGACCGGCTGGACCAGTTCGAGAAGCCAGACATGCAACATTGCCTTATCCGGTTTAGAATAAGCGCCCGGACGAATTACCCGTTGCCAACCCATCAAGGAACAAGACATGGAACATACTCTGCCGCCGCTGCCGTATGCCAAGGACGCCCTCCAGCCGCACATCTCGGCTGAAACCCTGGAATACCACTACGGTAAGCACCACCAGGCTTACGTCACCAACCTGAACAACCTGATCAAGGGCACCGAGTTCGAAGAGCTGCCCCTGGAAGAGATCATCAAGAAATCCTCGGGCGGCGTGTTCAACAACTCGGCCCAGGTGTGGAACCACACCTTCTTCTGGAACTGCATGACGCCGAACGGCGGCGGCGCCCCGACCGGTCCGGTTGCCGACGCGATCAACGCCAAATGGGGTTCCTTCGACAAGTTCAAGGAAGAATTCCAGAAGTCGGCCGTGAGCAACTTCGGTTCGGGCTGGACCTGGCTGGTCAAAAAGACCGACGGCACCGTCGACATCGCCAACACCTCGAACGCCGGCACCCCGCTGACCACCGAGAACAAGGCCCTGCTGACCTGCGACGTCTGGGAGCACGCCTACTACATCGACTACCGCAATGCCCGTCCGAAGTTTGTCGAGGCATGGTGGAACACCGTCAACTGGGACTTCGTGAACCAGAACTTCGCGTAATCGCGCCAGTGTTTCGTCATAATTAAGTTCGGAACACGCTTCTTACTCATGGCCCGCCTTGTGCGGGCCGTGTCTTTTGATCGATACCCAAACTCAGCCTTGGCCTGCTTCGCACCGATCGCGTAGCTAATAGTCCCGATATGTACCTCATCAGTAAGTAGGCCAGGTCTGGCAACAGCACGCTTCTGCAGCCCATTCGATTTGCATCCGAGCCGTGAGCGCACGCGTGACGCGACCAGCATGACAGGTACATCGAGCGCAACCGAAGGGCTCGTACGGGATCGACCGGCAGACCGAAACGCGGTAACGCAATGTGCAAGGCTCTGATTTTGCTGACTTCAGTCGTTCACTGCGATAACACTACCTAAGATGGTGTAGGCCAGATCGGCCCTAGCGTGGACTGCGCGCTGCGAAGAAACAGTGTGTGCAGTAGTTGCGCCTTCCAACAGAATCCGACCTCCCTTATAGCGTAGTTGATTGCGGAGCAGCGCAGACATCAAGTTACGGACGAAATCAACGTCGCGCCACAGGCCGTTGGATCGCCATCAAGGCAACTTGTTTGCCGTGATGCTTGCGGGTGCTGCCGACTGGCTTGATGGCATGCTTACCCTTGCATTTGGGGCAGGTCGCCATGTCTCCCTCCAGCGCCACGGCTTTTCCCAGCACCGTATAGCTATCGCTGGCCGATACGACCTCGCCGCCATGGGAGGTTTTGTCGCCCAAGCGGACCACGCCACGTCCTTTGGCATCTTTCACGTCGACTCCAAACCTTCCATCATGGGCGGGGTACTTTCCGTCCATAACCGCGCATTTTTTGCAGGATCCTGTTCGCCATGCCAGTTCGCCACTTTCCGTTTCGGGTCGAAGGGCCATTCGTTCCGCGCGCGCGCGATCGCGGTGGCGGCCCAGCCGACGGGCGTCGCGCCGCGAGGCTCGTCGTAGACGTCGCCCGGCGCGATGACGCTGACTGCCTCGACCGCCTTCGGCCACACAGGAGCGCGGCAAGTCCACTGCCCCATCAGGCGGTGGCTCGTGTACAGCAGGATGAGCGGCATCATGATGGTCCGGAAGAGGCTGCTGGCTTGGAATCCCATTTCGTACATGCAAAACAGCCAGCTCTCGCGCGTGTCCTCGTGCTCGCTGAAGAACAACGCCGGCGGCGGCAGGTCGGCTGGCCCCTGGTTCATGTACTCGCACCAGTAGTTCCATTGTGAAAGCAAGCCCTGCACGTTCTTGCGGCCTTCCCACTGGCGGCCGATGGCAAAGGCGCGCACCACATTGCCCCGTTCGTCGACGGTGTAATGCCGGATATGGTAAGCGTCATCGGATGCTTTATCGCTTCGATGGATGCAAAAGATCGATTGCGCGTTCCACGGCACTTCCCACGTCACGTCGCCCTCATCCGGTTTGGCGAAGAAGCGGCGGCGCCGTATCGTATAGATCTTTTGCTCTTTGCGATTGAAACGGATGGGCCGGCGCTTGAGGGAAAAGAATTCGTCGCGGCCGAAGCGGAAGGCAGCATATGCAAAACTGCCGATAGCACAAAACAGGATTAGCAACATAAAAATTTCATCTGCACCAACCGCGTCGTCGTGGGCTTCCGTCGGCTCTGTTGCATAAATCAGTGGAGCTTGTAATACCCCAAACCCCAGACGGAATTACGGCATGGTCACCGCCACAGTCGTGGGCGTGCCAAGCCGCGTGAAGCGGTTCAGGATGGCGGCACGGACTTGCAAC
>Ga0265798_10002331_pt1 | contig 28218 bp, 24 predicted proteins | sample P3T30metagenome_FD_192430 | JGI IMG/M metagenome (GOLD analysis project Ga0265798, IMG submission 192430) | Plant litter microbial communities from East Loma Ridge, Irvine, California - P3 T30 | ecosystem: Environmental > Terrestrial > Plant litter > Unclassified | place: USA: California...
CAGAATGATGTGGAAGGTTTCCGCGTTCAATGGCACGGCGGGCCAGTGCCACGCCGGCAAGCCCCCGGCGATCTGCGCAAGGTCGCCCAGCGTGCGTGTTGGCAAATGCAGGAAATAACTCGCCAGTCCGACGCCGACAATCGCCACCAGCGCGGGCGGCACCGCTTTGGTGAGGCGCGGCAGTACGTAGACGATCGCCATCGTGACCGCCACGAGCGCTACCATCATCCACAGCGCCGTGCCTTGCAGCCACTGCCCCGGCGCGCTGTGGAAGTGCGCCAGTTGCGCCATCGCGATGACGATCGCCAGGCCGTTGACAAAGCCCAGCATCACCGGATGCGGCACCATGCGGATCAGTTTGCCGAGCCGCAGCAGCCCGAACAAGGTCATGAAGATACCTGACAACACGACGGTGGCCAGCAAGTAATCCACGCCGTGCTGCACGACCAGCGCGACAATCACCACCGCCATCGATCCGGCCGCGCCGGAGATCATGCCGGGCCGGCCGCCAAACATCGCCGTCAGCGCGCAGATGATCACCGCGCCGTACAAGCCCATCAGCGGATTGAGATGTGCCACCAGTGCAAACGCGATGCATTCCGGAACCAGCGCGAACGCTGTGGTCAGGCCGGCGAGGATATTTTTTTGCGGATGGGCGAACCATTCGGCACGCACGTTAGGGGAAAGCGATGAAAGCATGAAGGCAGCCGGGCACACCGGGCGATGGATTGCTTGCGCGGGCGCGCGTGCGCGGCGCGAAGCTGCGGCTGCAGGATTATACAAGGCAGGTGGGCGCCCAGCTGCTCACGCTATTTCTTGCGAAACCCGTCCACATCCAGTAGCCGCGCCACCAGCGAGCGCTTGCCGGTTTCCACCACGCCGTTCTCCACCACATCGCTCCAGTTGGCCACCAGCCCTTCGCATGTCGCGCGCACGACCGGATCGAGTTCGCTGCAACGCGCCAGCGCCGCCAGGTGACGCTCGATCGACGCCGCCAGTTTCACGCACGGCTCCTGCTGGCTGGCCGATGTGCAGTAATGCGACATCAGGTGAATGACGGACGAAATCAGCAGGGTATCGCGTGTAGCAGGAAGGGTAGTCACCGTGGCATTCATCGTGCGCTCCTGGAAAGTTAAATCTAAATGAGAATTATTCTCGATTAGAGTAGACCAGAACGCGGCAGGCTGCAAGCGTTTCCGTCGCTTCCTACACCTCGGCCCATTGCCGCAACAAGTTGTGGTAATGGCCCGTCAAACCAACCAGCGGGGCGCTGTCGCCGTGGGCCGCGCGCAGGGCCTGGATGTGGGTGTCGAGCTCGAACAGCATGGCCCGCCGCGTGTCGTCGCGGATCATGCTTTGCGTCCACAGGAACGAGCACACGCGCTCGCCCCGCGTGACCGGCTCGACGCGGTGCAGGCTCCCCGACGGATAGACAATCACGTCGCCCGCCGGCAATTTGACTTCGTGCGTGCCGTAAGCGTCCACGACAACCAGTTCGCCGCCATCGTAATCGTTGGGATCGGACAGGAACACGGTGGCCGAGACGTCGGCGCGCACTGGCGGCAGACCGCCCCGCTGCTGGCGCACGGCGCCATCGATATGCAGGCCGTAATGCTCGCCGCCGGCATAGCTGTTGAAGTATGGCGCGAGGATGCGCAGCGGCAGCACGCTGGAAAAGAACAGCGGGTTGGTGGCCAGCGCGGTGCTGACGACCTGCCCCAGCTCGATGGCCAGTGGCGACGCCTCGGGAAGCTGGCGGTTTCGCTTGACCTGGGCGCCCTGCGCGCCAACGCTTTCACGTCCGTCCACCCAGTCGGCGGCGTCCAGCCGCGCGCGCATCGCGGCGACCTGTTCGCGGGTCAATACCGCCGGGATATGCAACATCATGCCAGTCTCCGATTGCTAATGATAATCATTCTTATTATCGGCACATCGACCCGGCAAGACAACATTATTTACGGCTGAACATCGGCTTCCACCTCCGGCAGCGTCAACCGCTTGCCGTGGAAATCGTACTCGTACAGCTCGCCGTAGCGGCCCCACTCCACCGCGATGTTCAGCGTGCGGCGTGCGCGGGTTTCCTTCATCGACTCCTCGAGCAGTTCGATGAACGGATTTTCCGACAACGCGCCCGATTCGCTCTCGACCAGTGCCGCACGGATGCGCGCGGCCAGCGGCACGTTGGCCAGCACCTGACGGCCGAACATGTCCTGGCGCTGCGCCTGTTCCGAGTCGGCATACAGCTTGCCCAGCTGCGTCAGCATGATGTCGCCGCTTTCCACGTGCGCGAGGCCCAGCATGGCCAGCGCCTCGAACGTCGGGAACAATTCTTCATCCGACAATTCAGTCTCTTCGGCCAGCTGCGGCAAATCAGCGCGGCCGGCAAACGGCGGCTGCGCGATCAGGTCCAGCACCGCCTCGATGCGGCTGACGTCGGTATCCGGCAAGGCGTAATCCGGCAGCGCTGCCGGCGTGCCCGCCACCGCTGGCGTTTTGCGGCGCGTCATCAGGCCGTACACTTCGTCGATCAGCGCGCGCACACGGCTGGCGTCCGCCGTGCGCGGACGCGGCAGGTCGATCGCCACTTCGCTGACGATGCGTCCCGGGTCAGACGACAGGATGATGATGCGGTCCGCCATCATCACCGCTTCTTCGATGTTGTGCGACACCACGACGATGCCGCGCGTGGGAATCTGCGCGCTGTCCCACAACTGCAGGATATCGTTGCGCAGCGTTTCGCCAGTGAGCACGTCGAGCGCGGAAAACGCCTCGTCCATCAGCAGCACGTCAGGGTTCGTCACCAGCGCGCGCGCGATGCCGACCCGCTGGCGCATGCCGCCCGACAGCTCGCGCGGCAGCGCGCCGCCGAAGCCGGCCAGACCGATCAGTTCCAGCATCGCATCGGCGCGGCGCTCGCGTTCTTTCGGCGCCACACCTTGCGCTTCGAGGCCCAGTTCGACGTTCTGCTGCACCGTCAGCCACGGAAACAGCGCGAACGACTGGAACACCATCGCCACGCCCGGCGCCGGTCCGGCGATCGGCTTGGCGCCGTACGTGGCCGTGCCGCTGTCGGCCGGGACCAGCCCGGCGATGATGCGCAGCAGCGTGGACTTACCGGAGCCCGATTTGCCCAGCAGCGCGACGATTTCGCCTTCGCGCAGCGCGAAGTCGACGCCGTCGAGGATGCGCCGCGGGGTGCCGTCGGCGCCGGTGAACGATTTGCCGACCGCGGCCAGTTCGATGAGTTGTGCCATGCTTAAAATCCTCGGTTGTCGGCCAGCAGGTACAGCTTGCGCCAGAAAAAGCGGTTCAGCACCATGACGAAAATGCACATGATGCCGATGCCAAGCGCGATGCGGTGAAAGTCGCCGGCGTCGGTCATCTGCTTGATGTAGCTGCCCAGGCCCTGGGCGGCCAGCGTGGTCTTGCCCCAGGTGACATATTCAGCCACGATGCTCGCGTTCCACGACCCGCCGCTGGCGGTAATCGCCCCGGTGACGTACGCCGGGAAAATGGCCGGCAGGTACACCCGCTTCCACTTCAGCCAGCCGGTCAGGCCGAGGTTGTCGGCAGCCAGGCGCAGCTCGGTGGGGATGGTCGATGCACCCGCCACCACGTTGAACAGGATGTACCACTGCGTCCCGAACACCATCAGGGGACTGAGCCAGATATTCGGATTGAGCTGGTAGCGCACCATCAAAAACACCACCACCGGGAACATCAAATTGACCGGGAACGCGGCGAGGAACTGCGCCACCGCCTGCACGCGCTGCGCGTATGCCGGACGCAGGCCGATCCACACCGCCACCGGCACCCAGAACAGCGAGGCCAGTGCAATCAGGATCATCACGCGCGCGAGCGTGGCCAGACCAAGCAGCACGACGTGGCCGGTTTCCGCCCACCCGACCGCGCCATGCACATACACGATCAGGCGCAGGCTGGCGTACGCCACCAGGAGTGCAAACAAGCCATTGCCCAAGCGCGGCAACGCGCGCTGCAGACGGGTGGGCTCGGCGGTGGACGCGGCGCGCGCGGTCGTGCCGAACCAGCCCAGTGTGCTGCGCATCATGGCCCAGAAGCGCTCGGCCAGCGCGCGCGTGACGTTGCTGCGGCGCCCCCAATCGAGCAGCCACGAGCGCTGGGCAGTCTCGCCCTGTGATTCCTCGAAGCGGAATTTGTCGGCCCAGGCCAGCAGCGGCCGGAAGAACAATTGGTCGTACATGATGATGCCGACCAACATCGCGACAATCGCCCAGGCCACGGCGCGGCCGTTTTCCTGGTCGATGGCGACTGCGATATACGCGCCGATACCGGGCAGCTTGATGTCCTGGCCGGCCACGGAAATCGCTTCGGCGGCGACCAGGAAGAACCAGCCGCCGGACATCGACATCATCATGTTCCACAGCAGCGCCGGCGTGGCGTACGGCAGTTCCAGGCGCCAGAAGCGCTGCCAGCCGGACAGGCAGAACACGCGCGCCGCTTCGCTCAGTTCATCCGGCACGGTGCGCATCGACTGGTACAGGCTGAACGCCATGTTCCAGGCCTGCGACGTAAAGATGGCGAAGATCGCGGCGCACTCCACGCCCAGCAGCGTGCCGGGGAACAGCGCAATGAAGGGGACGATGGCAATGGCCTGGAAACCGAGGATCGGCACCGACTGCAAAATGTCGAGCAGCGGCACCAGGATTTTTTCGGCGGCGCGGTATTTGGATGCCACCGCGGCAAACGCAAAGCTGAACAGTAACGACGCGCCGAGCGCGGCAAACATGCGCAGGATGGTGCGCAGCAGGTAGTACGGCAGTTCGATGATGTCGAGCGAGATCGGGGTCGCCTGGCCGATGACGAACGGGCGCGCCATTTGCGCGGCGCCGTACGCGGTGGCCGCAAGGACGCACAGGACAAGCGGCAGCAGCAGCCAGTCCCAGCGGTTTGCATTGCGATAAATTCCCCACGCTGCACGCGTGCTGGCCGGCTGGCGGCCATTGAACGACTCAAACATCCTTGATTCCCTGCGCCTGGCCCGTGATCGCGGCTGTGGCGCGCGAAATCAGCGCAAGTGTAATTGCCGGGTTACTGGGGCGTCAACTGAATTGGGTATCGAATGGAAAATGCGCCGTCGATTAGAACGAGGTCCCTACACCCAGCAAAAACAAATCCGAATCGCGGTGGTAATTCGTAATGACACGCGACCAGGTCAGTTCGGCGCGGAGCGTCGGATTGAAGCGGTAGCGCACGCCGACCGAGACGATGGGCGCGACGTGCGTGGTGTCGTCCTGGGCCGCATCGTTACGGTCGGTTTTATCGCGCATCGTGTACGCGCCGGCGCCCAGTTCGAGGATGGTGCGCTCGGTCAGCGGGCGCATCAGCCACGCTTGCGTGACCAGGCCCTTGCGGTCGAGCGTGCCGACCTTGCCTTCGTTGAGCGCCATCGCCGACAGCTCCAGGTTCTCGTGGATGGTGCGGCGATATTCGATGGCGTAACCGCTCGACTGCTCCGAATTGAGGCTGTTGACGATCGAACGGCTGCGCAGCAGCAGGATCGTGTTGTCGCCCGCCGCGGCATTTTCCGTGCGCGCGGCCCGCGACGTGCTGCCCAGCTCGTAACCGACGCCGACCACCAGCAGGTCGCTGTCGTGGCCGGAGAGACCCTTGATGCGGGACGCCCGCAGTTCCCCGTACAGGTTCGAGGCGAAATGATATTTGACGCTGGCGCTGGCGATCGCGCCCCAGCCGTGATCGTTGCGGTAAGCCTGCGTGCCCCTACCGGGCGTGGTGTCGAAATAAAAGTATGGCCCGATGCCGGCGCCAAACGACCAGCCCTTTTCCGGTACCAGCGTGTGCAGCCAGAACTGGGGCGACAGGCCGTCGCGATGGTGGAAATCCGGATGGCCTTCGTTGACATACTCGGCGCTGACGGCCGTGTAGTTGCCGAGGCGCTGCGAGTAGCCCACCTGGACCGCGAATGAATTCTGGTCGTTTTCGCGCACGCCCATCGCGCCCGCGAGGATCGATGCATCCTGGGCAAAGGCCGGCGCGGCCAGCGATGTGGCTAGACATGATACAAAAATGAGTGGCACTGCCTTGAGGATGTATCGCATTCTGTTGTGAGGGTGTTGAAGCTTGGGTTGATTGGGCGCGCAGTCTAATGTACGTACTCAAATCGTGCTGAGATCAAATCGTGCGCAGGTCCAGCATCTCGGCCCAGTCTTCGATGGCCGACGCCCAGAATCCTGCGATCGACTGCGCCCGCTGCATCGGCAAGCCAAGAAAATGGGCGGCGGCCAGCAGCGCTTCCACTGCCGCCACTTCGTCGCCCGGCGCAATCGATCCTGCGCCTGTCTGCTTCGACAGCTTTTCACCTGCATCAGTTCGGACCACCGGCACATGCAGGTAGCGTGGCGTCGGCAGCCCGAGCAAATGCTGCAGGTACACCTGGCGCGGCGTTGAATCGAGCAGGTCGGCGCCGCGCACCACATCGGTGACGCCTTGCAACGCATCGTCGACCACGACCGCCAGCTGATAGGCCCAGTAGCCGTCAGCGCGGCGCAGCACGAAGTCGCCCGATTCGCTGGCCAGCAGCTGGCGCATTTCGCCGCCCAGGCGGTCGATGAACGTGATCAGGTCCTGCCCCGGCTCGGGCACGCGCACGCGCAGGCTGCGCCCCAGGCGGCCCGGTTGCAGCCCTTCGCGGCAGACGCCCGGATAGATGGCCGCGCCGTCCGCTCCTGTGCCGATGCGCGAATCGGCAATCTCGCGGCGGTTGCAGCCACACGGGTAAGCGTGCCGGTCGAGCCGGTCGAACGCCTGCTGGTACAGCGCCTTGCGCTGGCTTTGCCAGACGATCTCGCCATCGGAATGCATGCCGAAAGCTGCCAGCGTCGCGATGATCTGCTCGGCCGCGCCGGGCACCGTGCGGCCTTCATCGATGTCTTCGATGCGGATCAGCCACGTGCCGCCATGGGCGCGCGCGTCCAGGTAGCTGGCCACGGCCGCCACCAGCGAGCCGGCGTGCAGCGGGCCGCTGGGCGAAGGCGCGAAGCGGCCGACGTAGGCAGAAGTACTGGGAGCAGTCATGGCGGGCGCCACTGGCTTATTTTGCGCCGAGGGGCGCTTCGTAATCGCCGATGGTCGAGATCACCTTTTCGCTGATGCCGTTCGGCACCGCGATCGATAGCTGGTAATGGTCGATCTCAAAACTGTTGCCCACTTTGTGCAGCACGCCGCTGGCGCGGCAGGTGCCCATTTTCGTATCCAGCAGTTCATCCCACCAGATCACGCTTTTGTCGGCCGATACATATACATTGCGGCGCAGCGGCGTGAATGCCCACGCGGTCGGGCGCTCGAAGGCGCTCTTGGCCCATGCCTTGAAGTCATCGCGCTTCCACAGCTCTTTTTTGTCGGTGCCGATGTACACGCCATCCCTGGCAATCTTGTCGAAAAACGCCGGGCGCGAATTGGCGGCATCGTCATGCCAGCCATCGATGAACGTACTCACTTGCTGCTTCAGCGCCGCATCGGGATCTGCCTGTGCAAAGACTGTCAAACTGGCCAGGCAGAGCAGGCACGCGAGGAAAAAACGCTTCATGGGACACACTCCAGTTGGGATGGCAAAGATTGTACACGTTGCAATTGTAATTATTTTTCCACCCGCGTTCGTTACCGCGCGGAATTTGCTACATTAGTAACTCACGACTGGGAGGTCCCGCATGTTCCTGATCCTGCTTGCCGCGACGCGGTCCCCCGGCCAACGATGACGGCCTACCTTGCCACGGCCCTGCTGGCCGCGCAACTCGCCATGAGTGCGCAAGCTGCGCCGCCGCCTTCTTCACTCACGGCACGCGTCACCGATCCGCCCGTCATCCGCACCGCCGTCAGGGAAGCGCTCGCCGGCAGTATTGAACAGCCGCCGCCGCGCGCAACCACGACCCTTCGTGGCGATGCGCACGCCGGTTTTAGTCGCGCGGTCGATGAAGCGCGCGTGCCGGGCTGCCTGAATACCGACGCCTTGAAGCATCAACCGCCAAAGCTGGGACCCATCAGTTTCGACACATTGATGGCCGTGCCGTTCTGGCTGAGCGCTATCGTACGGGGCAAGTGCAATTGACCTGGGAAGCTACGCCTTTCTGTCTACTCTGCCTCATTTAGCGACTCATTAACAACAAGAAATCTCGTAGGCGCGGTCCCACCGAACAACGGTATGCGCGCTGATGTAGCCGACGTTAAAAATCATTAAAGTGGTGTTCAGCAGTCAATCGACTACAGCGATTATCAACTTTAAAGGGACACTATCATGCGCAAATCACTCATCGCAGCAGCAATCCTTGCAAGTGCCACTACTTTGGCTTTTGCCCAGTCCGGCAGCGGGTCGGGTAGCACCACCGGCGGCTCCAGCGGTAGCGGCAACAGCAGCAGCATGGGCAACAGCTCGGGCGGCAGCTCCTCTTCTGCGGGCATGAACAACAGTGATCCGCAGTCGGCGCAAGGCACCACTGGTTCGCACTCGAGCTCGAAATCGAAGAAATCGCACAAGAGTTCAGGCTCGTCGGGCACGTCGGGTTCATCCGGCAGCGGTTCGTCGGGCAGCAGCTCAGGTAGCGGCATGTCGGGGAGCGGCACGTCGGGTAGCGGTTCGTCCGGCACCTCCGGCAGCGGTTCGTCCGGCACCTCGGGCAGTGGCTCGTCGGGCACCTCGGGTAGCGGTTCGTCAGGCACCTCGGGCAGTTCGGGCATGTCCGGCTCCTCAGGTAGCTCAGGCATGTCCGGTTCGTCCGGCACCACGGGCGGCATGACCGGCGGCACCGGCACCTCGACCGGCAGCGCCAGCGGCGCGTCGGGTGCGGGCGCCGGCATGACGAGCGGCGCAGGCATGTCGGGCGGCTCTGGCTCCAGCACTACGCCTACCGGCCGGTAAGCCGGTGCTTGCCGCGCGGGCGCCAGCCCGCGCGGTTCGAAGTTTTCCATCGTCAACACGAAGCAGCAGCGGCAGCCATGCCCTTGCTGCTTCGTCCATTTCCAGCCCAGAAAAATGCGCGCACGGATGAATCCGCCAAGCTCGTATTGACGTATATTTCATGTAACTTATCGTGAGTTTCTGCAAACCCCGCCAGTGGCAGACATGGCGCCGGAAGCGTGACTGCCGTGGCGCACCAGTGGCCAGCCTGGACACCATCAGAACAAGGCAACGAGACATGACGTATCGACGTTTATTGTATGTGGCCGGGCCGGGTGCCCGGCTGGCAGACCGAATCGACGACTATATGGAGGACTGGGATATTTTTCGTGTGGACACTTTGCTGGAAGCAACGCACGCGGTCCGCGAAGAAGATTTCAGTGTCGGCCTGCTCGACGGTATTATCGGCAGCAACCGTGTGCGTGAAGTGGACCAGTTCCTGCGTGTGCATCACCGCATACACTGGGTCGGCATTGTCGAACCCCCGGCTCTTTCATCCGAGACATGCCGTGACCTGATCGCCGATCACCTGGTCGATTACCATTCCGCCCCGGTCGACATGCGTCGCCTTGCCGACACGCTCGGCCATGTGCACGGCTGCGCCACGTTGCGCACGACCCGGCCACGGCCCGCTGGCGCGCCCAGCAGGCAGGTCGGCGCCTGCAGCGCTTTCGTGCGACTGCGCGAACAGGTTGCGCGCGTGGCGCGCACCGCGGCCCCCGTGCTGATCTGGGGCGAGAGCGGCAGCGGCAAGGAACTGGCTGCACAAGCCATCCATGAACAATCGGTACGGGCGCGTGCGCCCTTTATCGCTGTCAACTGTGGCGCCATCGCGCCCAACCTGATCCACTCGGAATTGTTCGGTCACGAAAAAGGCGCATTCACCGGCGCCGTGCGCGACAAGGTGGGCTTGCTCGAAGCCGCCAACAGCGGCACGATCTTCCTGGACGAGATAGCCGACCTGCCCCGCGACCTGCAAGCCAACCTGCTGCGCTTTTTGCAGGAGAAATCCATTACCCGCCTCGGCGCAACGCGCCCCATTCCCCTGGATGCACGCGTCATTGCCGCCTCACACGTCAACTTGCAAGAAGCAGTGGCGAGGGGTGCTTTCCGGGAAGATTTGTACTACCGCCTCGCCGTCCTGCCCCTGACGGTGCCGCCACTGCGCGAACGGCGCGACGACCTCATGCTGCTGGCGGATCATTTCTTTACGCTGTACGCAGCGGAAAAGCATCCGCGCCTGAAAGGCTTTTCCAGCGGCGCCGTCAGCGCCATTCTGGCGCACGGCTGGCCCGGTAACGTCCGTGAACTGATGAACCGGGTCCGGCGCGCCATGGTCATGGCGGAAGGCCGGCTGATCAGCGCGCACGATCTTGGCTTCGACGATCCGGCCGACGCCCCCACGCCACCAGCGCTGGACGACACGCGGATGCATTCCGAACGCACGGCGATCCGCACCTGCCTCGATCGCGCCGGCCAGAACATCAGCCGGGCGGCGCGCGAGCTGGGCGTGTCGCGGACCACGATGTATCGCCTGCTGAGCAAGCACGGCATCCGTTTGTGACAGATCGGCGCCCAAGGTGGACACTCCAGATGCGTGAATACGACAGAGTTGTAGCAGAACTGGCACAGTTTTGACAATTATCAAAAAATTACTAGTTCTTTCACGAAAATAAACTCATCCGTTCGCAAAATTTTTCCCTTTGGCGTCAATTAGTTAGCGCATGCACACGCGGCTGGCATCGTTTATGCGAATGCAGAGGCAGCTTGGTTCCACCACAGCCAACTGCTCTCAACCATTACCCATAGGGGAAACGCATGAACAAGACTTTGCTCGCCGCCGCCATCACGCTTGCCTTTAGCCTCGGCGCACATGCCCAGACCACCACGCCAACCGATCCGGGCACCGGCACCGGCACGCCGTCCACCACCAACACGAACACCAATACCAACAACGACAACTCGACGCGGACGACCACGACGACGACGACGGACAATTCCACCCGCCCCTATACAACCACAGACACCAACACGAACAACCAGGCCGACAACTCGGCCCATACGACCAACAACACTGCCACCAATACCGACAGCTCGACGCGCGACAACTCCGACCAGAACAACGACAACAGCACCGGCAAGAACCTCTCCACCGGCAGCGCGACGGCCTCGGCCATGGGTGCGGCGGCAGCCAATAACGGCAGCACCGCCAGTTCCAGCGTCAGCAACTCCTTCAACACGTCGTCGGCCACCGCGGCCAGCACGCTCAATGGCACGGTCACCGGCAACGCCATCAACAATATCGGCAACGTGGCCAACAACTTTGGCAATGCGAGCGGCGGCAGCGGCGCCGGCGGCACCGGCGCGGCCGGCTACGGCGGGTCGGCCACCGGCAGCGGCGGGCACGGCGCGGCAGCGTCCGGGGCCAATGGCGGCGCCGGATCGAACGGCGGCGTGGCGACCAGCGGCGGCGCGACAAATGGCTCGGCATCGACCGGGCTGGCATCGGGCGGCGCGGGTGGCGCTGGCGGCACTGCCCTGGGCGCGACCAGCGGCTCGGGCGCATCGGGCGGCAGTGGCGCCATGGGCGGTTCGGGCGGCACCAGCGGTCCGGTCTACGGCGGCAGCGGCGGCGCGGGCGCCACCAGCGGCTGGTCCAGCGGCGGCGCGGGTGGCATCGCCGGTGGCAACACGGGCGGCAATGGCGGCGGCACCGGCTATGCCACGGGCGCGTCAGGTGGCGCGGGCGGCAGCACCGGCCTGGCAGTCGGCGGCGCCGGTGGCAGCGGTGCATGGGGCGGCGCCGGTGGCACGGGTGGCGCTGGCGCGGCTGGTGGCACCAGCGGCACGGGGGCGGCCGGCGGTTCGGCTGGCAACGGTTCAGCCGGCTCGACCACCAACGGCACCGGCGGCCACACCACCAGCGGCAGCACGATGGCCAGCAGCACCCCAGGCACCGGCACTGGCACTGGCACCGGCGAAACCGGCGCCACGCCAGGCGGGCTGACCACCGGCGCGGGTCCGTCGTCGACCGGCGGCGCCATGACTGGCGGCGCATCGACCGCGACAGCCGGCACGGCAACTGGCGGCGCCGGTGGCAGTGGCGCGGCGGGTGGCGCGGGCGGAACTGGCGGCGCTGGCGCATCCGGCGCGGCAGGCGGTGCGGGTGGCATGGGCGCGACCGCCAGCAACACGGCCGGCAGCGGCGCGGCAGGCGGCACGGCCACATCGGGCGCGGGCGGCAGTGGCGCGGCGCTGTCAAGCACGGGCGGCTCGGGTGCGGCAGCGACCACCGGCGCCGGCGGTAGTGGCGGCGCGGGCGCGGCGGCAACGTCGACCGCCGGAACCGGCGCGGCAGGTGGCAGTGGCGGCGCGGGCGGTTCGACCGGCCTCGCCTCGAGCACGGCAGGTTCGGGCGCGGCTGGCGGCAGCGGCACCAGCGGCGCGTCGACCAACGGTTCGGCCACGGCCGGCAATGCGGCAGCCGGTGACGGCGGCGCTGGCGGCGCGGGCGGCAGCAACACCGCCGGCAATGGCGGCGACGGCGGCACCAACACGGCGGCCATGGGCACGGGCGGCAACGGCCAGGGCGGTACTGGCGGCAGCGCTGGCAGCAACACCGTCAACGCGGGCAGCTTCGACATGTCGAACACGATGTCGGGCGTCGGCCAGTCGGCCGCCGGCATCATGACCGTCAGCCAGAACAATGGCTTCTCCTCGCTGATCCAGCAAAGCGTCAACGTCCAGTCGAACATGACGGTCGGCCGCTAAGCCCGCCGTCACATGTTTTGGTCACTGCCGCGACCCGCGTGGTTGCGGCAGTTTTTTGCTGAACAGGAGACCCCATGCACCGTCACACAATTCATCAACACTTGCTGTTCACCGCGGCCACGTTCGTGCTCTGCGAGAGCATGGTCCATGCGGCGCCTGAACCAGTGGCGCCCCCGCCACTGCACACGGAAGCGATCCCCGCATTTCCCGTGCTCGAACGCATCGCCACCGCCGACCCGCGCTTCGGTGTCGCGGCGCGCAGCGACCAGCTCGACAACCAGCGCGGCGGGACCGACACCGTCAACAACAATATGCAGCTCGATGGCAGCGTGCACGGCAACGTCGCCAACAATGTCGTCACGGGTTCGAACGGCATCGACGCCGGTTCGTTCGCCAATATGTCGGGCATTCCGACTGTCATCCAGAACACCGGTGCGAACGTCCTGATCCAGAACGCCACCATCATCAACCTGCAGCTCAAATGACGCGCTGGTGGTTAATTACTGTACTGGCAGCACTGCTGCCCGGCGTGACCACGGCAGCGCCCGGACTGGAGCTCGGCATGCCGGGCGGCATGCGCTTTGCCGCGCCGGTTGCCAGCATGAAGGAACTGCGTTTCCAGGCCACGTTGCGCCAGCAGTATGACTTCAGCTGCGGCTCGGCCGCGCTGGCCACGCTGCTGACACACCACTACGGCTTCCCGGTCGACGAGCAGACGCTGTTCAAGGAGATGTTCGTCCACGGCGACCAGCAAAAGATCCGCCGCGAAGGTTTTTCACTGCTCGACATGCAGCGCTACCTGGCCACGCGCGGCTTCCAGGCCGACGGTTTCGAGCTGCCGCTGCAAAAACTGTTCGACGCCAAACTGCCGGCGATTGTCCTGATCAACGAAAAGGGCTACCACCATTTTGTCGTCATCAAGGGCGAGGCCGACGGCCGCATTTTGCTGGGCGACCCGTCCAAGGGCACGCGCGCGGTCGCGCGCGAACACTTCGAGCAGGTCTGGGCCAACAAGATGCTGTTCGTCATCCACGACACGCCCGGCGCGCCGTCGTTCAACAACATGGCCGACTGGCGCGCCGCCCCGCGCGCGCCGCTGGGCGATGGCGTCACCAATACCGGCCAGCAGCTAGCGACCCTGCCCAAGTTCGGGCCGGGCGATTTTTGACAGGATCATCATGCGCACCCTCCTCCTTTTCTGCTGCGCCTGCGCCGTCTTTGGTGTTGCGAGCGCAGGCGAACCGAATGAGTCCGACGTCCCGTTCAGCGAAGAAAACGGCGTCGACGCCGCCACGCTCGATACGGTACGCGGCGGCTTTTCGTATGGCGACAACCTGCTCGTCACGCTCGGCATCGACCGCCTGGTGCGCATCAACGGCAACGCGGTCGAGCAAAGTTCGGTGCAGTTCGGCGACGTCGGCAAGCTCGCCAGCGGCGCCACCCAGCTGTCCGCCGACGCCATCCAGGGCACGCGCCTGATCCAGAACGGCCAGGCCGGGCAGATGGTGTCGACGCTGGCCAATGGCGCGCTGGCCGGCACCGTCATCCAGAACACGCTCAATGACCAGCTCATTTCCAGCCAGACCACGATCCGCGCCAGCGTCAACAACGCCGGCCTGGTGCAGGGGATGAATTTCGGCGCGACGCTGAACCAGGCGCTGCTGAACGCAGTGACGAAATAACGCCATCAACACAAAAGGAAAAAGAAAACCATGCGAACTCTCCCAGCTTTCATGGCCGCGGCCCTCGGCGCCAGCGCTGCCCTGTCGAGCGCACCGCTGCATGCGCAGTCCAACGAAGACATGGCGGCGCAGCTGAAAAGCATGCGCGAAGAACTCGGCCAGCAACGCGCGCGCGTGGAGCAGCTGGAACGGCAGCTCGGCGTCCGCACCCCCTCCGCCCCTGCCGCTGCGCCCACCTCTGCCGCTGCCAACGCACCGCCACCCGGCGCCGGTCCGGTCATTCCGCAGCCACCACGCCGCAACGTGCCCGATGCCGGCGGCGGCACACCGGCATCGACGCCGCCCCCGCTGGTGGTCGACAGCGGTGCGGTCGGCCGCGCGCCGCAGACCAATGGCCGTCCACCCGAGGTGGCGCCGATTTTCGAGGAACCGGGCGTACTGACGCCGCGCGGCAAGTACGTGCTGGAGCCGGCCGTGCAGTTCGGCTATTCGTCGAGCAACCGGGTGGCGCTGGTCGGCTACACGATCATCCCGGCGCTGCTGATCGGCCTGGTCGACGTGCGCGAGGTCAAGCGCAACAGCACCACGGCGAGCATGACGGTTCGGCGCGGCATCACCAACCGCCTCGAACTCGAACTGAAGGTGCCGTACGTGTACCGCAGCGACGCCACGGTGAGCCGCGAAATCTTTACCGGCACCGCGCAGGAAAACGTGTTCGAAACCAGCGGCAAGTCGATCGGCGACGTCGAACTGGCGGGACGCTACCAGCTCAACCACGGTGGCGTCGACATGCCGTATTTCGTCGGCGGCCTGCGCCTTAAAACGCGCACCGGGCGCGATCCGTTCGAAGTGGTGACCGACTGCACCACGCGCTGCGTCGGCAATGCCAGCGGCACCGGGTTGCCGCTCGACCTGCCGACCGGCTCCGGCTTTTATTCGCTGCAGCCGAGCATCACGTGGCTGCTGCCGTCCGACCCGGCTGTGTTCTTCGGCAATTTCAGCTACCTGCACAATTTCAAGCGCAGCAATGTGTATCGCACCGTGCTGAGCGGCCAGCAGGAAGCGCTGGGCGAAATCAAGCCGGGTGATGTGTTCGGCTTCAATTTCGGCATGGGCCTGGCCCTCAACGAAAAAGCGTCGCTGAGCCTGGGGTACGATCACAGTTCGATCGCGCGCACCTACCAGGCCGGGCAGCCGGTGCCGGGCTCGGTCCGCACGCAGCTCGGCACACTGCTGCTGGGCTTTTCGTACCGGCTCAACGACCAGCGCACACTCAACGTGTCGGTCGGTGCGGGCCTGACGCGCGATACGCCCGACGTGTCGCTGATGGCGCGGGTGCCGTTCACGTTTTAGCAAGGTTTGAGCTGCAGTGTCATGAAGTCGTCACAAGTGCGCACTACCATCTGGCGCACTTTCCGTGACAACTTCAAAGGCCTTCTTCATGCACCAGCAACTCCTCGTCCGCCGCGTCCCTTTGGCGCTGGCCATCAGCGCCGCCCTCTCCCTGATCGCCTGCGGCGGCGGGCATGACGACAACACCACCGTTCCTGTCGCCGCAGCAGCAGCGGCGCTGGTCGTGCCCGCAGCACCCGCCGACCAGGGCGCGCCGGACACCGCGCCGGTGCCAGCCGTTACCGCATTCGTCGACACCTCAGCCACCAACCAGCGCGGCGACGCCCGCTACGCCACGGTCGACACCAACGCCGGCGTGCGCGTGCTGGCCGGCTTCCTCGCTATCTGGCAACCGTTGACCGCGCTGGTCGATGCAGGCTCCCCAGCGCCAGCCGTGACCGGCTTTCCGGCGGTGGCGGCGTCCACCTGGACCGGCGTGCCCAATAGTGGCACCCCGGACGGCACGATCCTCAACCCGACCGTGCACAACGCCAACATCCAGTACGTGGTGGGCGCCACCACCAGCCGCACCCCGGCGCAGGCAGTCAGCGCCTACCTGGACGACCGCCGCGGCAAGGGCTACAGCGTCTCCGACGGCCTGGGCCCGCTGACCGACGCCTGGCGCGCCGCCGCGCAGCAGACCACCACCATCACCGCGGTCGCGCCTGACGCCACCACCGTGCTGTACAACGATGCCGGCAACAACACCGGCGTGGCCGGCAGCGCCAACGCCACGTTCGGCAACGTCATCACACTGGTCAATGCGATGGGCAATAACGGCTCGACCGAACCGGCCAAGCGCTTCTACAAATACGCCCGTCCTTACCGCTGGAGCAAGAGCGTGGTCCTGGTGCCGGCGCTGGTGCCGGCGATCAGCACCACGCCCGCCACCGATGGCGGCTTCACCAGCGGTCACGCCGCTGAAGCGATGCGCGACGTGCTGGGCATGGCGTACGCGCTGCCGGAGCGCTACCAGGAAATCGTCAGCCGCGGCCTGGAGCTGGGTGAAAACCGCGTCATCGCCGGCATGCACTCGCCGCTCGACGTGATGAGCGGCCGCCAGCAGGCCACCGCGATTGCGGCCGCCAACCTGCTCGACCCGGCCAACGCCACCGTCAAGGCCGCCGCCGTGACGCAGGCGCACACCGCGCTGATGGCCGCCACCGGCACCACCGCCGCAAACTTCAACGCCTACGCGCACTCGGGCACCACGGCCACCGACCGCTTCGCCGACTACGCCACCAACAAGGCCAACTACCTGCGCCGCATGACGTACGGGTTTGCCCAGACCGGCAAAACCGACGTCGCGCCAGTGGTGCCAAAAGGCGCCGAAGTGCTGCTCGAAACGCGCCTGCCGTACCTCTCCGCCGACCAGCGCCGCGTGGTGTTGAAATCGACCGCCATCGCATCCGGCTACCCGGTGCTGGACGATCCGGAAGGCTGGGGCCGCCTGAATATGTTCGCTGCGGCTGACGGCTACGGCGCCTTCACCGGCAACGTCACCGTCACGATGGATGCGTCGCTGGGCGGCTTCAACGCGGTCGACCTGTGGCGCAACGACATTGCCGGCAAAGGCAAGCTGATCAAGCTGGGCACGGGCACGCTGCAACTGGGCGGCGCCAGCACCTGGACTGGCGGCACGCAAATCGACGCCGGCACGGTCGAAGGCGTGTCGGCCAAGGCCTTTGGCGCCGGCGATGTCTACGTCAGCGCAGGCAAGCTGCGCAGCAATGCGCCAACGACGCTGGCACTGGTGAACTACACGCAGCTGAAAACCGGCACGCTGGAACTGAACCTGGGCAACGGCCAGCAAGGGCGCGTCACCGCCACCGGCACCATCACCATCGCCGGCGGCACGCTGCACATCACGTTCCAGAACGGCTACAAGCCGGCCGCGGGCGACACGCTCAGTATCGTCAGCGCCGCCAAGCTGCAAGGCACGTTCGACACCATCACGGTCGATGGTTTCACGAATGTGCCGACCTATTCGGCGACCGGCCTGCAACTGCGCCTGGGTAGCTAAGCTGCGCAATTAATTGATCGATTGCGACGGGCGCCGGCCTGCGGGTCGGCGTCTGTGGCGCTGACATGCTAAACTTCAATGCTCGAAGGCAAGCCTTCAGCATTGAAGAGCGCCAGGACATGACCAGCAAAATCACCGAACAGGATCAACCATCTCCGGCCGTGCAGGCCAGCTTTGCTGACGGCGCAGCGGCAAACGCAAACCTGACGCAGCGCGAGAAGGAGCTCGCCGATTTCCTGGACAACTCCGCCGAAGGACTGCACCGGGTGGGCATGGATGGCACCATCCTCTGGGCGAACAAGGCGGAAATGACCATGCTTGGTTATCGTCCCGAAGACTACATCGGCCAGCACATCGCCCGCTTCCATGTCGACCAGCACGTCATCGACGATATCCTGGCAAAGCTGGGGTCGGGCGAAACGCTTTACGACTATCCTGCACGCCTCCGGTGCCAGGATGGCTCGGTCAAACACGTGGTGATTCATTCGAACGCCTACTTTGAAGACGGCCAGCTGCGCTACACCCGGTGCTTTACACGCGACGCGACCGAGCGTCAGCAGCGTGACGAGGCCTATGCCGAACGCGAAAAAATCCTCATCGAATTAACCGAAGCAAACCGCGCCAAGGACGAGTTCCTGGCCATGCTCGGACATGAATTGCGCAATCCGCTGGCGCCCATCACGATGGCGCTGGAACTCATGCGCATGCGCAACGGCGATGCCAGCAAGTATGAACGGCAAGTCATAGAGCGCCAGGTCGAGCACATGAACCGGCTGGTGGAGGACTTGCTCGACATCTCCCGCATCACGCGGGGCAGGATCGAGATGCAGTTCAGCGAGATCGACGTATCGCAGTTCCTGGTCAAGGCGGTCGAAATGGCCAGCCCGCTGTTCGAACAGCGTAATCACCAGTTCAAGTTCATCTGCGAAGAGCGTTTGCAGATGACCGGTGACGCGGTCCGGCTGGCGCAGGCTGTTTCCAACCTGCTTACCAATGCCGCACGATACACCGGCAAAGGCGGGCATATCGTGCTGTCGGCAACGCGCGTCAAATCCGACCGGCTGTGCATCAGCGTCAAGGACAACGGCGTCGGCCTGGCCGAGTCGATGCTCGGGTCGATTTTCGAACTGTTTTTTCAGGCGAAACAAGCCATCGACCGCACCCAGGGTGGACTCGGTATCGGCCTGGCGCTGGTCAGGAACATCGTGGAGCTCCACGGCGGTACCGTCGAGGCCAGAAGCGACGGCATCGGCTGTGGCAGCGAATTCATCATGGAGCTACCGATGCATGGCGTGTCAACGCAGCTGTCTGAACCGACCGAGCCGGTCAAGCCACCGGCGGCAACGCAACAGCGCCGCATCATGCTGGTCGATGACAACGTAGATGCGGCCAATACGCTGGGCAAGCTGCTTGCGCTCAGCGGTCATGAGGTCGCCTTGTTCGACAACCCGGTCGATGCCCTGGCGGCAGTCAGGGCGTTCAAGCCAGAGATTGCCATCCTGGACATCGGTCTACCCGTGCTCAACGGTTACGAGCTTGCAAATGAAATACGGACAGCGTTGGGCCCTGACACTTGCCGCTTGTTTGCATTGACCGGTTATGGACAGCCAGCGGACAAGCTTAAAAGCCAGGCAGCGGGATTCGAGCAGCATTTTGTCAAGCCGGTCAGCATTGAGCAGGTTACCGGCTGCATTCACTCTAACGAGCGATAGGCGTGCAAGTTGCGCAGACATCACAGTTCGCAGACGCTGGGCGATATCTACCAGTAGCCGCAATACCACCTCGCCGATAAAGTCGAGATCCGTGCTGAATTTGGCACGCCGCAGTTTTTGCCTTCGCGGACGCCTGGCATGGAGTGCGGCGTTAGCCGCGACGACGGATCGAAACCGATAGGTACTGCAAGCTGCAGCGCCAGTTCACAATCCATGTTGTGTTGCTACTTATCCCCCGCCTGACCGGATCGCTGCCAGGTGCTTCTTCATCGCGCTCACGTGCAGGGCGTGTTCTTCGCCGCGGCGCAGCGCAACGCTGACTGACAGGATGTCGATCACCGCCAGCGCCGACAGGCGCGAAATGGTCGGCGTGTACAGCTCCGTATTGTCGAGCGACGCGGCAATCAGCGCCACGTCGGCATGGCGGCTGACGGGACTGGGCGAGCCGGTAATCGCAATGACGCGCGCACCGCGTTCGCGGGCTACCTTGGCGATCTCGATCAGCGACAGTGTCGTGCCGGTATTCGAGATGAGGACTACCGCGTCCCCGGCCTGCATCATCGATGCGGTGATCAGCTGCTGGTGCGAGTCCTGCGTGGCGCCGCACGGCACGCCGAACAGCGGGAACTTTTGCTGCGCATCGAGCGCCACGATGCCGGAGGCGCCGAAGCCGAAAAACTCGATGTGCGTGGCCAGCGCGAGGATCTCGACAGCCTGGTCCAGCGCGTCGGGGTCCAGGCTCTGGCGCGTCAGTTCCAGGCTGGCCGCCGTGAAATCGAAAATCTTCGCGGCGATGGCGCGCGGCGTATCGTCAGCGGATAACGCCGCGTGCGTGGTCGGCGCAGCGGACGATCCGAGCACCAGGCTTTGCGCCAGCCGGATTTTCAGCTCGCGAAACCCGCTGCAACCGAGCGACGCGCAAAAGCGCAGCACGGTGGGTTCGCTCAGCGCTGCGCTGCGCGCCAGGTCGGCCAGGCTGGCGTCGACGACAAACTGCGGCTGCGCGAGGATGAATTCAGCCAGCTGGCGGCTGCCGCGGCGCAGCGTCGGCAGCATGCGGGTGATGACGTCCAGCAGGTTGCGGGATGGATCGGTGACCAGCCCCAAGCTGCGGGCCGCCGGCGCCGCGTCATCGGGTGTCTCAGGTGCATCCTGCGCCGCAGCCAGGGGGAGATTGTCGTCGTTCGTCATGCTCGCCATTGTAAGGTGATGCGGCCTTGCGCGGTCATGCCAGCACCTTGCCCGGATTGAGCAGCCAGTGCGGGTCCAGCGCCAGCTTGATGGCGCGCATCGCCGCCAGCTCTGCGGGCGTGCGCGTGAGGCCGATGACGCCCAGCTTCTTGCTGCCGATGCCATGTTCGGCCGACACCGAACCACCCATCTCGCCCGTGACACCGTAGACCACATCCTGCACCAGGCGCGCAGTTCCTGCCGGCCAGTCGGGTTCATGGACGACGATGTGCAGGTTGCCATCGCCCAGATGACCGTAGATGAGGATGGTGGCATGTGGCCAGTGTGCGCGCAAGGCAGCCTCGCAGCGGTCGGCCGCGCGGCCGACGTCGGCAATGGCGAAGCTGACGTCGAACGACACGCGGCCGGGAATGAAGCGCGGGTATTCGCCGGGCGCGTCGCGGATGGCCCAGAATGCCAGTGCGTCCGACTCCGTGGTGGCAATCGCGGCGTCCGTGAGCACGCCGTCTTCCAGCAGCGCGCCAAGGAAGTCTTCGAAGGAAGCAGCCTGGCGTTCGGCATCGCCGCCGCTGCTTTCCAGCAGCACGTGGTACGCGTGCGGCCCGGCGATCGGGGCGCGCAGTTCCGGCATGCGCGTGGTGACGAAATCGACGTACCCCGGCCACATGACTTCAAACGCCGACACCCCCGCCGGCAGGTGCGATTGCGCCCGCGCCAGCAGCGTGGTCAGCGCGGCGAAATCGGGCACGCCGCACCATGCCGTGGACACAGCCTGCGGTTTCGGGCGCAGGCGCAGCACGGCGCGGGTGATGACAGCCAGCGTGCCTTCGCTGCCGATGAGCAGGTTGCGCAGGTCGTAGCCGGTGTTGTTCTTGATCATCCGGTGGCGCCCGCCGATGATGGTGCCATCGGCCAGCACGGCTTCCACATCCAGCGCCTGTTCGCGCATCATGCCGTACTTGATGACGCGGTTGCCGCCCGCGTTCGTGGCCAGGTTGCCGCCGATGGTGCAGCTGCCACGCGCGCCCAGGTCGAGCGGGAACATGAAGCCGGCATCCTGCGCCGCCTCCTGCACCACCTGCAGCGGCGTGCCGGCCCAGACTGTCATCGTGGCCGAGACGGGATCGATCTCTTCGATGCCCTTCATGCGCTCCAGGCTCAGCGCCACTTCGCCGCCGTGCAGGCAGGCGCCGCCGGCCAGGCCCGTCAGTCCGCCTTGCGTCACCACCGGCTGGCGATGCGCATGGCAGATGCGCATTGCAGTGGCCACATCCTCGGTCGTCCGGGGCCGCACCAGCGCAATCGGCTCGGCGCTGGGAATGCGGCTCCAGTCGCCATTTTTGCGTCCGGCAAACTCCGCCGGCAGTTGCACGATTTCCGCGCCCAGCGCGCTGCGCAATGCCGTCACCACGTCGCCCACAGCCGTTGCCACGGCGCTGTCCTGTCCTGACTCGATACCCATCCGCTCCTCCAAGAAATAATTTGTGATCATCTTTACAAACGTTAGTTGCACTATCTTTTTTGTGCGCTGCAATAATTTTTATTCAACGTTTTTGCGCTTGACACCGAAAAAATCATACCATAACATTAGCTCAACTAACTTTCATTGATCAACTTTTTATGACACTTTCAGGGAGAAAGCGCATGCCGGAATGGTCTGAACCGCGTCGTTTCGACATCGATGTCGACACTGGCCTCATGGTGGGCAGCCCCACCCGCTACCAGAAACGGCTGACCGAGCTGGCCGGCATGTACGCCGATGCAGCAGCGTATGACGCGCTGGTCGCCGAGCGCGGCGCGGAGGTGGTCTACGACGTGACCGATCACCGTCCCAGCGATGCGCCGGGCGACCTGATCACCGGCGTGACCCGCATGAGTCCTGGCAAGGTCGGCAATGAATTTTTCCTGACCCGCGGCCACCTGCACGCACGGGCCGACCGGCCGGAGCTGTATTTCGGCCTGAAGGGCAAGGGCCTGATGCTGATGGAGTCGCCCGACGGCGAAACCCGCGTCATCGACATCCTGCCCAACACGGTCTGCTACGTGGCGCCGCACTGGATCCATCGGTCGATCAACGTGGGGGACGACGATTTCGTCATGCTGTTCTGCTACCCGGCCGATTCCGGCCAGGACTACGGCATCATCGAGCGCGCCGCCGGCATGCGCCTGCGGATCGTCGATGATGGCGCCGGCGGCTGGCGCAGCATCGACAACCCGGCCTGGGTGGCGCGCACGCCCGACGACATCGCCCAGCTGTTGGCCACCACCGGAAGCGCAGCATGAGTCTGCAACACACCTATCAGCGAGCGACCCAACCCACGTTCTATTTCATCGGCGTGACGACGGCGCAAAGCTCGATCATGCAGGTGTTCCCTGCCTGGGCCAGACACCTTGGTCTCGGCGACGCGGTCATGCGCGGCATCGACTTTCCGCTGCACGCGCCCGCTGCCGATTACCGCGCGGCCGTCGAGTTCATCAAGCACGACCCGCTGTCGCTGGGCGCGCTGGTGACTACCCACAAGATCGACCTGTTCGAGGCCTGCCGCGACCTGTTCGACGAGATCGACCCGTATGCCCGCGCCATGGGCGAGACCAGTTGCCTGTCCAAGCGCAACGGACGCTTCGCCTGCCACGCCAAGGATCCGATCACCTCCGGCCTGGCGCTGGACGGCTTTTTGCCGCCTATGCACTTTGCCAATACCGGTGCGCCGGTGTTTGCCATCGGCGCCGGCGGCTCGACCATCGCGCTCACCGCGCACCTGATGCAGCCGGAACGCGGCGTCAACCGCCCTGCCCGCGTCATCGTGTCGGACACCAACGCCCACCGCCTCGACGAGATCCGTCGCATCCACGCCGGCATGCACCTCGATGTCCCGTGCGAGTACGTGCTGGCATTGAACCCGGCGGATAATGACGCCGTGCTGGCGCGCCTGGCGCGCGGCGCGCTGGTCGTCAATGCCACCGGCCTTGGCAAGGACCGCCCCGGTTCACCCCTGAGCGACGCCGCGCGCTTTCCGCGCCGCGCCATTGCCTGGGACCTGAATTACCGCGGCAACCTGGTGTTCCTCGACCAGGCGCGCCGCCAGGCTGGCGAGGCCGACCTGCAGATCGAGGATGGCTGGACCTATTTCCTGTATGGCTGGACGCGCGTGATGGCGGAAGTATTCGCTATCGACATTCCCATCGCCGGACCGGGATTTGCCGAAATCAGCCGCATCGCCAGCGAGGCCGGCAAGCCGGTTCTACCAAGCTGACACGTTTTTACCGCAGTCGCACCAGCCGGGCCACCAGCCGGTTTTTCAAATTACAACAACGGAGACAACACCATGAACCTCACCAAACGCAGCGCCATGCGCCTTGCCATCGCCGCCACGACACTCCTGATGTCGGGCATTCATCCTGCCTTCGCGGCAGACGCGGCGCCAGCCAAATTCAAGATCGGCATCTCGATGAAAACCATCTCGGCGCCGTACTTTGCCGCGCAGATGGAAGCGGCCAAGGCCCGCGCCGTGGAACTCGGCTATGAAGTCATCGCCACCGATGCGCAAGGCAAGCTGCAGAAACAGATCTCCGATGTCGAGGACCTGGTCACGCGCGGCGTCAAGCTCATCATCATCAACCCGGCCGATCCCGACGGCATGGTCAACGCCGTCAATTCCGCGGCAGCCCGCGGCGTGAAGGTGGTTGTCATCGACAGCGCCCTGAACCCGAAAGCAAATTACGTGACGCAGGTGACGTCGTCGAATTCCGCCAACGGCGCGCTGATCGGCAACTGGGTCATCGACCAGGTCGGCAACAAGCCATTGAAGATCGCCCTGCTGTCCGGCGAAAAAGGCAACCCGGTGGGCCAGGACCGCCGCTCGGCCGTGCTGAGCGCACTGATGGAAGCGCAGCTGCGCAAATTCGGCAAGGCCGACGTCACCGTGGTCGGCCAGGGCTGGGGCAACTGGAACGACGAAGGCGGCCTGAAAGCCATGGAAGACCTGCTGGTGGCGAACAAGGACTTCAATATGGTGCTGGCGGAAAACGACAGCATGCTGCTGGGCGGTCGCCGCGCCATTGAAAGCGCCAAGCGCCAGGGCATCCTGCTGGTAGCTGCTTCCGACGGCCAGAAGGAAGCGCTGGCGCTGATCAAGTCAGGCAAGTACGGCGCCACCGGCCTGAACAATCCATCGGTGGTCGCGCGCACCGCGGTCGACATCGGCGTCAAGGTGGTCAATGGCCAGCTGAAGGATGTGCCGAAAAATACGTACACGGCGCCGGCGGTCATCACCAAGGAAAACGTCGACAAGTTCTACAACCCGAAAGCCGTATTCTGACCGGGTGTTTTCTGCACCGCCGCCGCGCTCCACCGCGGCGGCTTTTGTCTTCACCTCCCGGGAGAGTCCCTTGACTGCATTCTTGTCGCTGCAAGGCGTCAGCAAACATTTCGGCGGCGTGTATGCGCTGCGCGGCGTCGACTTCGACGTGCGCGCCGGCGAAGTGCATGCGCTGGTCGGCGAAAACGGCGCCGGCAAATCGACGATGATGAAGATCATCGCCGGCAATCACCAGCCCGACGCCGGACAGCTGCGCCAGGACGGCGCGCCAGTGCGGTTCCGCAGCCCGCGCGAAGCGCTGGCCCAGGGCGTCGCGCTGATCCACCAGGAGACCGCGCTGGTGCCTGAATTGAGCGTGGCGGAAAACGTGCTGCTGAGCCAGCTGCCAGGCATCCTGCGCCGGCGCGCCATGCAGGCGCGCGCGGCCGATCTGATCCGTAGCCTCGGCTTCGACATCGATCCCGCAGCGCGCGTGGCCACGCTGTCGGCAGCGCAGCGCCAGGTGGTGGAAATTGCCAAGGCGCTCAGCCTGAACGTGCGCCTGCTGGTGCTCGACGAACCCACTGCCGCACTCGCCCCCAGCGACGCCGCGCGCCTGCTGACGATCGTGCGCGGGCTGCGCGACCGCGGCGTGGCGGTGGTCTACATATCGCACCGCCTCGACGAAGTGTTTCAGATCGCCGACCGCATCACGGTCCTCAAGGATGGCGCGGTGGTCGATACGCTGCCACCTTCAGCCCTCACGATGGACAGCCTGATCCGCCTGATGGTGGGCCGGCCGCTGGCTGCGCTGTTCCCGCGCCGCGAAGGCGTCGCCATTGGCCCGGTGATCCTGGAGGTGGAAAACCTCGGCCGGCGCGGCGCGGTAGCCGGCGCCAGCCTGCAGGTGCGCTCTGGCGAAGTCGTCGGCCTGGGTGGCCTGATCGGCTCCGGGCGCAGCGAACTGTTGCGCCTCATCTTCGGCGCCGACCGGCGTGACACCGGCAAGGTGCTGGTCGACGGCGTCGATGTCACGCCGCGCAATCCGGCCGCGGCGGTGCGCGCAAAAATCGGCCTGGTGCCGGAAGATCGCAAGCACCAGGGCGCGGTGCTGTCGATGCCGATCCGGATCAACGCCACGATGGCGCGCCTGCCGGATGTCAGCACATGGTACGGCGCACTGCGCCTGGCCCATGAAAAACGCACGGTGGCCAGCCTGATCGCGCAGCTGCGCATCAAGGCGCGCGACATGCAGGTCGATGTCAGCACCCTCTCCGGCGGCAACCAGCAGAAGGTGGTGCTGGCCAAGTGGTTCCATGCCGAGGGCAAGGTCATCCTGCTCGACGAGCCAACGCGCGGCGTGGACGTGGGCGCCAAGGTGGAAATCTACCAACTCATCAATACGCTAGCGGCCAGGGGCATGGCGGTGCTGGTGGTGTCGTCCGACCACAACGAGCTGATTGGCCTGTGCGACCGCATCCTGGTGATGGGCGCGGGCCGGATCCGCGGCGAGCTTGCACCGGACCGGTTCAGCGAAGAAAACATTGTTTCGATGTCGCTCGGCATGGCCATCAAGGCCCCGCAAGCTGACGCTTTTACGGAAAATCATCATGCATAATATTCTCGACACTCCCGTCACCACCGACGACGCGCCAGCGAACGTACCGCAACACAATGCGGCATCGGCCGGCAGCCGTGCCTGGCGGCTCATCGTGCGCTTCAATACGGTATTGATCCTCATCGTGCTGCTGGTGGCCGCATCGTACGTGTCGCCCGACTTCATGACGTCGGCGAACATGGCCAACGTGGCGCGCCAGGTCGTCACGGTCGGCATCATGTCGATGGGGATGCTGCTGGTCGTGCTGACCGGCGGCATCGACCTGTCGGTCGGTTCGGTCGCGGCGCTGGCCAGCGTCGTCACCGCCATGCTCATTCCTGAATACGGCCTGCCTGGCGCCATCGCCTGCGGCCTGTTTGCCGGCGTGCTGTGTGGCCTCGTCAGCGGCAGCCTGGTCGCCCATTACCAGTTGAGCCCCTTCGTGGTGACCCTGGCCATGATGACGGTCGCGCGCGGCGCCGCCCTGATCATCTCCAAGGGCGCGCCAACGATGGTCGACGACAGCGGCCAGGCCCTGCTCGACTTCGGCCGCGACAGCTGGTGGATCATGCCGGAACCGACCGTCCTGATGCTGGCCGTGTTCGCGCTGGGCGCCGTGTTCCTGGCGTACACCCGGGCCGGGCGCATCGTGCGGGCCATCGGCTCCAACGAAGAAGCGGTGCGGCTGTCCGGCGTGCCGGTGCGGCGCCACCTGATCCTCGCTTACCTCGTGTCGGGCCTGCTCGCTGCCGGCGCCGGCATCATCTCGGTGGGCCGCGCCGGCGTCGGTTCGCCTACCGTCAGCACCGGCGACGAACTGACCGTGATTGCCGCCGTGGTCATCGGTGGCGCCAGTCTGGCTGGCGGACGCGGCACCGTGCTCAATACGCTCGTTGGCGTCATCACGCTGGGCGTGATTGGCAACATCATGAACCTCGCCAGCGTGCCGGGCTACCACCAGCAAGTGGTGATGGGCGTGATCATCATCATCGCGATCCTGGCGCAGCGCGGCACGCGGGCCCGCGCATGAGCAGCCGCGACCTGACGCTGGCGCTCGACATCGGCACCGGCAGCGTGCGCGCGGCGCTGGTCGACATGGCCGGCAGCATAGTCGCCATCGCCGCGCGCGAGCATGAACAGATCGTGCCGTCGTTTGGCTGGTCGGAACAGCGTCCGGCCGACTGGTGGGCCGGCGTGGTGCACACCGTGCGCACGCTCCTCAAGGATTTTCCGGATGCGCGCGAACGCATTGCGATGGTGGCAGCGTGCGGCCAGATGCATGGCACGGTGCTGGTTGACGACCACGGGGCGCTGACACGCGACAGCGCCCCGCTGTGGAACGACAAGCGCACGGTGCCGCAGGTAGCAGCTTATGAAGCGGAGCACGCGCCGGAAAGCTACCTGGCGCGCACCGGCAACCCGGCCACGCCGGCCTGGCCCGCGTTCAAGCTGCAATGGCTGCGCGACCATGATCCCGATGCGTACCGCCGCGCCCGCGCCGTGCTGATGCCGAAGGATTACATCAACCTGCGCCTGACAGGCGTCACCGGCATGGACCGCACCGAAGCTGCCTGCAGCTTCCTGATGGATCCGCGCACCGGC
>Ga0265798_10002332_pt1 | contig 28217 bp, 29 predicted proteins | sample P3T30metagenome_FD_192430 | JGI IMG/M metagenome (GOLD analysis project Ga0265798, IMG submission 192430) | Plant litter microbial communities from East Loma Ridge, Irvine, California - P3 T30 | ecosystem: Environmental > Terrestrial > Plant litter > Unclassified | place: USA: California...
GTCGACGCACAGCATTGCATAGAGTATCTAACTAAACCACGTCATCCGGCGAACGATGTAATCGCGGTGGATTTTTTGAGGTTTGTATTGACCCTGTGAAGTACAAATTTGAAGGTAAGAAGATGCTGCTTCTTTGACGCAGGATATTCTGTAACCAATCGTGACCGTGGACGCCCGATGGCCCGATGGGCTGACCGTAGCGGCAGGCTCTGCATCCCTTTGTAGCCCGATCTAGCAATACCGGTAGAGAGTAAACTGCGATTGCATCAATTCCTCGCAGTAAACTGTGGCGCAACGGTGTTCGTAACGCCATGAGGTGTGGTATGTCAAGATGTGGCTAGCGCCTGAATTCCACGACTCGATGTGGAAGAGACGGGAGCAAAACCTGCTGGCGGGAACCAAGCCCACCCCAACGCCATCGAGCGTCAGACCCTGTCATGTCATCCTCCACCAGCGCTCCACCGGATTGCGATCGTCAAGAGCAGGCCTCGTTATTGGGCGCCACAGACTGTTTGCGCCACAGGCTTGCGATGATATCATGCCTAGCAGAGGGGCCTTGCGTCGTCTTTGTAGCCCACTACCACGCTCATAATGCGACTAGCTGAAGAGCAGCCTTCAGACGTCACCGAACCTTAAAGTAGAATTGCGCTCTTATAGCAGCTTACTCTCAACCCGAAGAAGCCCAAAACAACATGGAGTCCGACCCCCGACAACCTGCTAAACTCCAGAAGCGGAAAAGTAGAGAACGCCAGGAGCTCGCAATGTCTGGAGGTCTCAGCGGCCAGCCGGCCAACAGTTCACAGCCAATGGCGCCGTCCAACAATGGCCCTTCGGTAGAGGAGAGGAAGAAGTCCAAGTTCCGGCTGTCGAACCCTTTTCACTCCAAAGACAAGGAGAGGGAGAAGGAGAGGGACAATAACAACGTCGACTCCACACCTGCCACTACATCCACATCTACCAGTCAAGTGACCAAAGAGCACCTCCCGCGCAGAGATACGGCAGACACCAACTTTGACTCTGCGTATGCCAGCAGCGAGCCGACCAGCAGCGCCAATCCGTCATTTCAAGGGCGACCAGTGTCAGGCGAACAGTGGCATCCGCCTCCAGCGAGTTCGCAAGCGCGTGCAACAACCCCAACACCTCATCCGGATAGTCTGGCTCCTCCCCCAGCTCATTCCTTGCAGAACCGCTCCAGCCATGAGAACATCTCGAGAGATACATACCGCGACGCCGGGACTGGAAACATCGTAACTACTACAACAACAACTACTACTACTACTACAACGACCACGGGACCGGGCGGCAGCACCACAGTAGAGCAGCCTGTCGGCAGCAATGCGTCCCAAAGTGGCGGCAGCATCACGAACACGACTGGCCCCAGCCCACCCTCACCGATGCCCGCGCTCCCTCCCAGCGAGCAGCCAGTGCCAGGGCTGAAGAACCAGTCCTCCACCAACGATGTGACCCCACCCATGCAGCCTACGACTACGTACTGCCAACATCCGCCTCACAAGCCCATCACGATACAAGACGCGACTGGGGCAGGGCAGAAAATGGGCACACCACCGTTTCCTGCACAGGTCACCATTCCTGAGAACTCATCACCTCCTATTCCAGAGAGGAACAACATCAGGAACCGCCTTGAGCTGGACTCTGTTTCGCCGGCAGTTCAGCGACCAAATCCCATGGACACGCCCGTAAGTCCTGTCACACCGAGCAGCCCTAGCAGGGGTGACCGCGCGAACTTCTCGTACCCTTCTCGCGCCCCTCCGCAAGGCGTACCACGCCAAGTACCAACCCCTGGCCATCCGACGTCATTGCATCCAGCACCGCTTCAGTCGACATTGAGCACACCCGGACAGCAACAATCAACGTCGGTGCCACCAGCGCCCCAACATCCGGCGCCCCTTGCACCGCCCGCGTCTCATCCTTCCGGCCATCAGCAGCCGACACCACAGCAGTGGGGTGAGTCCTGGAACCAGCAGCAGCACACGGGTTATGACAGCGAGGGCAGTCGCCCTGTGCCGTACAGAGTCGGGCATTCTCCAACGCGACAGCCACAGCAGCGTCACTACGCTCAGACTCAGAAGCAGCCCACTCTCGCGAATTTGAAGGCGGCCGCGCATGGTATTCACGTAAGTTGAGACTAGATCCCATGGTGTGCGAAATATCCTATTAATCACAACCCACAGGGCGCCGGAGAAGCCCTCCGAGGCACCTTCAACAACACCGTCGACCGTCGCTTCGCACCAGCAGACTCCACCGTACATGCCAAGAATCAGGCAGTCATCGATGCAGGTCGCACCGAGATCGACTCGCAAGGCTTTGCGCACCGACCGAAGCCATCAGCCCCAGATGCACCGCCGGTCCCACCAGTTCCACACAACGCTGGGAAACAACCCTACACAGGCCCTGCAGTGTCTGGCTCGCAGATAGAAGGCGGCCCTGGGAGAGGCGGAGGCAGGTTGAGCGGCATAATGAAGAAAATGAAGGACGCACAAATGGCAAACAACAGCAACAGAGATCCAACGGTGGGAGGAGCACAGCAGCATTAGGGCACCAGACTTGACTTCGGTTCAAACGCATCTATTCCCACATACACATCGCGGATAGTTTTGAACACTTAAGGAACTTGAGGCTTTGGCCACGAAATACGATTCAGCTCTTGCTTCATCGCCTTAATCAGTTTCGCAAAAGTTATCAATCACACCGCGCGCTAACATGACAAATCAGATGGGAAACACCATGTCACTACAACAGAAACGCCAATCTACTTCCACGCCTTCACAAGTCCTTCAAACTCTCCTCAATCTTCACCCACGCCGCAGGTAACAAACTCCCACTCAACCAATAATTCCCTTCCAAATTCTTTCCCAGCACAATCAAGATATTCCTCTCACTCGCACTCGCCCTCATCGACGACGCATGATGATACACCAGCTTACCCCTACCCTCCCCACCATCCCTCACCACTGCACCCCCAAATACAGCTACCTCGAAGAAGTTCGCGCGCTCCCAGTTGGTAAAAGGCATCAGCACTGCATTTGGGTCGCTGTATAGCATAGTCGCAGGGTCTACTTTCCCGCCTTTGCTCTGCTCCTTCAAGTCGCGCAATGAAGCGAGGATCTGGGGCTCCGTGGCTTGTTCCATGAGGCATTTTCGGTTCTCGAGGGCGATGGGACCGAGGGGCCCGCGTGCGATTTCCGCGGAGAGGAAGGTGAATGCTGCGACGGCCATGTTCTGCACATACACCCCTGGCGCGTTGAGGATGGAGGAGATTCTGAAGCGTGCGTTGAGCGCATGCAGAGCAGTGATGGGGCGCGGTGATGGGAGTGAGGAAGCGACTGCACTTATAGCCCAAGCTGTCAATACGTCGCCGTTACTAATGAACGGTTTCTCGCCAGTCTCTTCATCCACCGCGAGGTCATTCTGCGCTTGCAGACGCAAACTAGCCAGCGCAGCTTTAGGCATGTAAATCACGCGTGTCTCGACGGTGCGGTTGGTTAGGATATCCCACGCGAAGCGCGCGCCGAACGTCACCATGCCCCAGCCCTTGAGCAGGCGCTGCTTGATGACGTATTCTTCCTGGACGCCAGAGTTCGCAGCGGCTTCCATGGCGTCTTCGCGGGCGCCGAGGAGGGCGGGGACGTCCATTTCACGCCCAGCGAGCACAAGGGACCAAGCACGGAGGAGAGCCTGCTGGCCCATGACGTCCATGAGCGTATGGCACCATGAGAGACCGATGAGCGTGGCGTTGGTGAAGGTGGTGATTTGCAGTGAGAGGAGTGGGACGTCGCCGGCAAGAAAGTCTTGTAAGCAGGATGGGGCGTCTGGGCGTACACACAAGGTTTGGAAGTCGCGTGGACTGGGGTGAAATGATGCGTGTTCTGTGGGCGTTGGGAGGTTCATTGCTAGCGGGTGGTCTTCGATGGCTACTTCGAAGGACTGCTTGTTGTACGACACGGCTGGTCGTTCTGCGGTGAATTTCTTGGGGGCGTGAATTTCGAGATTTCCGTTCTGCGGCTCGATTAGTCGTGTAGATGTTGATGGAGACATGAATGTGATATACTTTCAGCCTGAGGCGTCCTCCGACTTTCCTCCAGGCCCCGATTTCGAGTAATCTTGACAGCGAATCATGGAGCTTGTCCGCGTCTAGTACATCGTCGAAGCGTAGAGTCCATGTTACAACAATGTTCTTGAGCGTGGGCGTGTTGTCGAGCATGTGCACGGGATATATTTCATCGTCGTCGCACGCGGATGGAGTGGCTTCGACCGCCTTCCCTTTCATGAACTTTTGGAAAAATGCCATCTCGATAGATTCAATTTCAGTGTCGCAGCAACTGTCTTTCTCCTAGATGGCCGTCCATGATCCCATATAACAGCAGAAAATCGTTGCTCATTGCTGTCCACGTCTATGCTGTTGTCTTGTTGTAGTTAGCCTTCCGGATCACTAGAGCTTGATAGGGGTCGCGCCAGATGTAGAGCATGTGCACGTGCCTCTTCGTGATCTTTGAAGCAGGCCTTGGCGGATTCGACCACTTGCATCTCTTCGGAGCGGCAAGCTGCCAGATGCCATGAGCTTAGTGCTTTTATACGGAGATTTAGTTGTAACGTGGCTGCCGAGATTGTATCTCGACACCATCTGGGAGTGTCCCTATCTTTCGGCTGCAAGGTATTCCCGCGCCGATGCATTGCGAGTGCTCAAAGTATATGGCAAAGACGAGAACTGCTTGGTACAAATAAGGATGTTTTGTTGTATCTAATGCAGAAATTTTCCATCATAGGAAGCGTGAAAAGGTGGTAGTTGGCCCCGGGAGGGTAGATGCACATTCTGAACCAACCCAATCTCGAACCTGATGATGCGCGAGAGATTGCAGACGATGTGCGAAGTGATGATCGAGCTGGTGTGAACATTCTACTCATTCTTTAAAGTAGAGGTATCCAACTTGATTGCTTATGAGCGAAACAGTGACAAATTCTCATGGCCTGTTGTTGTGCTGCAATGTTTGGTAGCGCAACCTGTCCCTGCTTGGCTGGCGGTGCTCGAGTCGTTCTTCTTCAATCACCAACAACCACACATCGCGCTCCTCTACCCGTGTCACGAGCGGACCATGCTTCGGAGAAATCGGTGTCAGCGGTCGAAGCTTTCGAGCCTCTTGCCGCCCGCAGATCTGCGCGCGCATCGTTGTTTCCACATCTGAAACAACGTCCCTGCGCTTCCCGACCGCGTTTCAAGCGCTCTCACCCAATGAAGACGCGACTGCCTCACGTCCACCAAACTTCGCCACAACGTCTGGATGCCGCGATGCCAGGGTTCTCGACATCGTTTTGCGGGCGGGAATGCAGGTCCAGTCATCGACTGCTGCGTTGTACATGTCGGTAAACGAGGTGCTAAACTCCTTCGAGGCGCCTGTCTCTTGTTTCACGCGAAGTAGCACTGGCGCAAAGTCAATGGTCGAGCAATTTCGACCACTCGATGATGTGGAAGTGAAGGGACCCCGCACGATGGGCCTTATTGTGTTCTATTGTCAGGTTCGCGACACTGGTAGGTCGAGCTAGACATGGGTCTATTCAGTTTTCTTCCTCAGGTCCCCTTCACCTCGAGAGTTCTTCTTATTCTTCATCTTTAGTTTCTATTGTGCTCTATTGTTCCTATTGTCGAGCAAGCAAACGCTCGCCTTGCGGCCTGGGACTTTCCCTCTACTTCTTACTTTCGTATATACTACTGTCTAACTCATACTACACCCGACCTTCTTCGTACTTTGGCTCGACGCTACTACGACTGCTGGACAGCCAACTTTGTACAATCAGCATTTGCGACTTTCTCAGCAATCTACCACGATCTCTACACATTCGAAATGGCTGTCCTTTCAGCCGAGCACCTGGCAGGTCCAGGCTATATCATTCTCAACGTTATGCGTGGTTTGAACATCATCGCGCTCGCCTCTGTCGTAGCAAGCAGTATTGTCATGCTTGTCAAGACCTTCATTATTTCCAAGGTAAATATTACACATCCGATACCATATGAGAAGGCTAATCATGTGCAGTTCTTTTTCTTCGACGCCTGCAGCCATGTCATCACCGCGGTCGCTGGCTTGTTCCTCATCGTCTCCGAATGCTCGCTCTTCCGTGGTTTCTTCGCTCGCAATTGGCCTCTTCTCAGTTCCACCCATGGCTTCGTTACTCTGGGCTGCGCGATGATGACTATCGGGCTTAACATGCTCGGCAACATGAACAAGGAAGCCACAAGCCAGAAGTCACTCAGTCTGCCCTTCTGGCGCTTGCTTGTCGCGTCTGGAATCCTGTCAATCGTCATTGGCTTTTTCAACATTGTCGCTGTAGGTCTTTACTTAGGCTCTGCTGATCACAAGACACGTCGCTAACACACTGCAGAGCTTTGTCTTCCGCGACAAGTCTCGCAATATCACCGCCCGTGGTGTCCGCTCTCGTGGAGCTATGACTCTATCCGAAGTCGACACCGAGTCCCAGTACGATCCGAAGCACAAGGCCTTCACCATCAACACGCACCACACCGGCAGCAGCTCGCGCTCCAACGTAGGCGGCACGCCGCCAATGCACATGGGCACTCCGCCAGTGGACTGCGGCTCACCTCAGCTCTCACCCAACAAGGAGAATAACACCAGCCATCTCTCGCAGTTCGACTTCAATCCCCTTAACGCTTTCCGCAACGCCCGCCAATCATTCCTTCCAAGCTACCACAGCCAGTCACCCACCAAGCCTTGGGCCAACCGACCTGCGTCATCTCTATACTCACGCACAACATCCGGCGAGCCGCAGAAGAAGCGCTTCTGGCAGCGAAAGCAAGAGCAGGAAGAGGAGGAGATCCCACGCGTGCCTGAGATCTCGTACCCGCTCAACGTCAACCCGCAATTTGCGCATCTCGTCAAGCCCAACCTCGCGCACCACCCGAGCACTCGCCGCCCAGAGGCTGACTACGACAAGATCTGATCGAAGAGGAGGCTTTGGCGGGTTCGGTTTGGAGTTCATGACGCTTTGTGATACCACTTTCTTTTGTTCTACTCTGGCATTTTAGCAGGTGCTTTTCGGCGCTATGGGTTGTTTTGATACCACATGGGTCCAGCAAGAGAGTTTGACCAGTGTGTCTACCATCGAAAGTACATATTGTATGATAATGCATGCTGATATCAATCATCACATCATAGTCTTGTTGTTGGTGTTGTACATGGCGTGACATACAAAGTTGAATATTCAAATGCACACAGACCAGCTATCGTACTTGCAGTGGCTGTGAGGCCTGACAGACGACTGTATTGCCTGCAAATGCTTCCTTGATATTCCCTGGCTTCCACGCCCGCTTGTACTTCCGCCTCTAGTAATCCTCCCCAACGGGATCCTGAAACGGATCAATCGCATTGCCGTTCGGATCATACAACTCCATCCTGTCGCCATCATCCATCGTCAAACTATACTCCTGCGTCGAATACAGCCCACTCCTCTTATTCCTCCTACACCTCAGCCTGACCTCACCTTGCCTCCTCGTGCCCTTGACCCAGAACCTGATATCGATGCGCCCATGCACCTGATTTATCTCGCCCTTAATCCACGGGTACTTTGACGCAAAGTATATTTCGTCGCCGAGCTGCTCGCGCACGGCGGGGTTGGTGCGCAGGGCGTACAGCGTCGACGTCACGACGGAGGACTCTTGCTTTTGGTAGTTGAAGAAGGCGCCGGTTGTGATTACCATGGCGATGACGAAGAGGGGGAAGGTGCGTGCGACTTGTGGGGGAATGAAGGGTGGGACGCTGGTAGTTTTGGTTAGTCGTGATCCTTTGGAATCGGTATAGAAGGGCTTACGGTGGTAAGGCGCGGTTTGGCCGCCGCTCAAGGAGTATTTCACCCTCTTTTGGTGGCGGTATGAGGTTTTCGGGCGACCATACACTCGTTGGTGTCTTCCAGGGTACGACTGGCTTCGAGGGATCGATTTCGGGCGATGTGGTGGATGCTGAGCGCGTGGCGGCGATTCGGCGTAGACATTGTTGCTGTGGCTGTAGTCGCGCCCTCAAAAGAGCAGATAGTATCCGTGGAGGAGGCATCGTGTGTGTTGGTATGCAATTGGTCGATCCAGAAAGTGGTGATGGATGAGATCACTTGATGTCTTGGCGGTGGAGTTTGCGTGGTTTGCACGTGCGGTCTATTTCGCATCCTCCTCGACCTCCTCCGACCACCAATAACAGTGGGGTTGCGAGTATCACATGTTTTACGTTTGATTCTAGGCACTAACGCTCCAAATCAATCTTATCTGTCCCACTGCGATCATGGCGACGCCACGTGCAACAACAGCGCGAGGACGTGTGAACTCGAAGCGAACTCCCGCGACTGTACCAACCTTCTTACACCTCGCGTCCCAATGCTGACCGACAAAATGTGACCGCCCATCGTGTGGGTCATTACAATTCCGAAGGATGGCTAGATTCCGCTACGAGGCCCTTGACTTGCACAGAAAGAGTATCAGGTTGCTACGCGTGCAGCCAGGAAAGGCTGGTGAGCCTACATGTTGCGAGCTCGTGCACGCTGATCTGGACGAGCATCCTCCATTTATTGCTTTGTCCTACACTTGGGATCGTGGTGGCAAGCACTCCTTCGTCAAGTGCAATGACGTCGAAATCCAGGTCAGCATCAATCTGTGGGGCTTTTTCGATCGCTACTCAAGGAGCGATGATCATCATGTCCTGCTTTGGGTCGACGCCATTTGTGAGCATTTAATATATGATGTAGTCTTACCCTAGCTGAAGGTCCAACAGGTATCAACCAAAGCGACGTCACGGAACGTAATCACCAAATAGCTCAGATGCGCGAAGTGTACAGTCGAGCTCTAAGAGTTATCGCGTGGCTAGGAGAATCGACGGCTAACGACGACGCGATCTTTAAGCTTGTCTCGAGTGCAGCGAAGTCCTGGGAGAACCACACCTTCTCCACAGCTACGGAATTTCTAAGCAAACCGTACTTCTCTCGTGTCTGGATCGTGCAAGAGGTACTGTTGGCACATGTCCTGGAGGTCTGGTGCGGCGAGCATCGAGCAGATGGGGACACATTGTCTGCAGAACTCCTGCGCTTCATTGCGCCGTCCCATTCCTTTGACGACCACGCGACTAATATCCCTGAGACCGCACGAGCATGGGAGAGCTCCGGTCGTAGACTACTGTCCCACCGGAAGATTTGGCTGAAGGCAAAGTCGCAGCCAGAATTTACCAGGTCATTCACACTACGCGCGCTTGTGGAGACCTTTGGGACATTGCAGAGCAGTGACCATCTGGATAAGATCTATGCCCTGCTTGGCATCTCTAATGACACCAACCAGGGGCCCAACGCGATACATCCAGACTACAACAAACGGCCTGTCGAGGTCTTGCTCGACGTACTTCGCAATCAGCATGGAAAGAGAGGTCCAAGAGATGCAGAGAACCATGAGTTTGTCGACATCGTCCGACGTATGCTGGGTGTCTCTCGCGTCGCTCTAGCAAAACTCATCACGGGTCGATACGAAAACATCCAGCAGCACCTTTTCGTCCTACTGGAAGGTCTGTCCCCTAAGATTCCGATAAGGCTCGTTGATACTGTAAATTACTGGAGTCATTCCTATTCCTCGGACTTGCCCAGCTCAGCAGTAGCGAAGCCAAGCGGCTGCCATTGGCATAAGCTAGACCATCGACCACAGTTTGATGGTGTTTTAGCAAACTCTACTACAGCGCTGATGGCTTGCTTAGCAGGTGAAATCGTCGAGGCCGACAGTGCAGGTGCTGGTGAGAAGTGCAATTCCCAGCACACAAACATCTTCGACGCCATGTCTGGCAGCGTTATGAACGGCGCTCAGCGCTGTTCGATCGCTATACAGGCAGACTCAACTGCAACGGATGGCTCCGGTGAGGCGTATGGGACGTTCGTAGGGAAGAGAGGGACATCGGGCACACTGTTTGGACCTTCGTCGAGTGTGCGGACAGGCATGAGCATAGCCGTGCTAGCGGATGCAAGCCAGCCACAAGCAGCGCTTCTCCTGCAGCCATCAGCACCCAACAGCTGGAGCATCTCCGCTGTGGCATACCTTGATCAGGCACCATCTCCATTGCCAAACAAATCAGTCTCAAACTCCACGGTCAGTTCAAGCCGTGCATTGCGACAATTTCTCAACGAAGTGTACGAGAGTGCCAGAGGGAAATTGTCCAGACTTCCAAGATCTTTGAAAGTCGAGTCACCAGTCACCACAGTATGTCTGCAGTATTGCGATACGATCGACCTGCTGGACCTTTGTCGATGTGGGGTGCTAGATCGAGAGCAGCTTAAGAAATTGCTGGAGCAGGCTTTACAAGACGAAACGCTAGATGGGCCCCATCAGTGTGGTGAAGACTGCAGCACGCTGCGTGTCGGGACGACGTGGAGCAATTGAGCACTTCTTGGTCACGTTTTCGTGTCTACATGCAACCAGTCGTCATCGTCGAGAATCGAGCATACGTCGGATTCATCAGCAGGCATGTACCCAGGACCTCGGATCGGAGTTGCTCACACCCTTCATGGGTTCTTCAACCATACTTTTCGACCGGTCTCCAACGGTGATTGGTTTGTGTTAAGCAGAATAAATCCTCCTACCAAGATCCGACGTGCAACACGCCCAAGCCTTCGCAATTCATACGGTACAGCAAGTTATCACAACGGACTTCACTGTGATCATAGCTTGTACAGCTTGCTTCATTGATCTGTACACAGCCCCATCAAATGCCAAATCGCGGTCTATCACAAATCAACAAATACATGGTCCGACCCAACTCAAAACCACCGCTTCCTCGCTACTAGCTCACGCTTCAGTTCTTCAACCTCCCGTTCCTTGACTTGAATACTCGATCGTGATTGTTCCAACTCCCCCTCCAAAACGTCCGCGCTAGCCTTTGTCGCAGCCAATTTCGCTCTCGACTTCCTCCACTCCGCCTTGATCTTGTCGGCAATCATTCCCTTCCATCCATCGGCAAGCATCGTGCGTTTGTTCTGGTGTCGGCCGCAAAGACTGAGCCTCGCTAAGTTCTCGACCAAGTGGTCTGGGACGTCGTCGAGGGGATGGCATGAAATGATGGTGCTGGCGTTTCGCAGACTGGTGATGTTCTCCATGAGGGCTTGCTTGAGGCAGGGCTTCCCGTCTTCCTTGGTCGCTGGGCAGTCTGCCTTCCACTTATTTGTTGTGGTGTCGAGCTTGATTTTGATGTTGAATAGGTCGGTAGCGCTCCAAAGTAGGGACATATTTGGAAATGAGGATGAATGGATAGTAGAGGCGGTATGCAGTGACGGTCAGTATTGCTCTCCGACGTGTGCTGATGGAAGATAAGCCAGTTCGGTAGCTGCTGATTATTCCCTCGTTGACGAACTATCACTTATAAGTCATTCAGGATGCCCTCAGCCCTCTCGAATGCAAGACATTGCGAAGACACAGCTAGCGTACAGAACATGCCATGACTTCTACGACACGCCAATGCGTGAGACTGCGCGCAGGTACCAAACAATGTTCTGAATCCCGACGCAGCAAAACTCAACAATCTGAGATGTTGACCGCCAGACAGTCCCAGCTCCTGTCGGTACACCAGAAGCTCGCGTACGCTACCGCCACACAGCGGCTTCACGTCTTAGACATTCGCTTGCTCAGCCACTCGCCTCAGAAATGGTGTATTTCTAGCCCAAATTTTCTCAGTCGGCCATCTTCTAGAACTCATTTCGGCATAATAACTCACTGGTCGGGCTTCACATCCGCTCAGTGCGCAAAGCCCATGATCCAGCCACCGTCATTCCACGCAATCTGTATTCCGCCCGAAAAAAGTGGCGCAGAGAGCTCAGAAAATTTGACATTCTACGACTTTGTATTTCTGAATGCCGTTCAAAATTCGTTCCGCTCGTTCATTTTCCCACCTGCCCTTACAAATAATCCCCATCAACCCACGCCTCCCCCTCAAACCCCCTCCCAAACAAATCCACCGCCTTATACGCCCTCCCAACCTCCCTCGAAAAACTCGCCCTAGCCCCCTCACCCGCCGCCCCAGGCCCAAAATTCTTATACTCCTCATACACCACATCCCCCGTACTCTGCACATCATCCCACCTCTCCCACCCCACAGGCTTCACCACATCCCCCAAATAACACCTCTGCACAACGACCCTACTAAACGCGCGCCACGGCCTACCCAACACCGTCGAATTGACCCCACTCGATCCCCCAATCCTACTCTTATCAATAACATAAATGCTCGTATTATTCGCCGCGTCCCGCCCATTCGCAGTGATAAATCCCGGACCGACGCTCTCGATATCTACGTCGTGGAACCACGCGGTAGCTCGCAGGCCGAAGATGAAATCTATGGCGCCGCTGATGGAGCTTTTGGCGTAGATTTGGCGCCCTTCGTTGGCGTAGATGGTGTCTTGGTAGCCTGTGAAGACGCAGGCGTAGAAGGCTTGATTTGTCTTTTGGGCGCTGAGCGCGAGGGCTTGGCCGGATGTCGCTGCTGGGCCGAAGGTATTGTACACATTCAAGTTGTATATCTTGACATTCGGCGTCCAGAGGCGGAGTGTGGCGGTCGCGTCGTTATTCGCCAGGCCGGGTGTTTGGCGCGAGAGGTTGAATGTTAGTGTGACGGTGTTGGCGTGGTAGGTGCGCGCGTCGGGGGTCGAGGCTTGGATTGTGAGGGGGGATTTTAGAGGGGGGATGTAGACTTGTTCGGTGTAGATGCCCGGGAGGATGAAGATGGTTTGAGGGTCTGAGGTGTTGGTTCGTAGGGCGGTGACGCCGGCGCTGATGCTGGTGTGTGAGCCGGCGTAGTGGCCGGAGATGTCGACGACGATGGAGCCTCGAGGGGGAGATGTTCGTGTATATTTGCTGGTACTGGCGGTAATTGAATCTATGCTTAAGGCGAGTACAAGGGCGTGTAGTGTTCGAAACATCATGATTGTATCAAAGGATAGTCTCATATATCTTTGCTATGATTTGCCTGAGCGTCAGCACTTTATGTATTCCAACAAGCGGGCTACGAGTCCTGTCAATTATTCGCAATTTTTCCGTGCCTACATTATGAATTGCTACTTAGTTAACGCCACCATGACTGGACATTCAAGATGCGGGAAGAACGTGACCATGGCTATAGTGGGGAGCACTATCATTGGTGGTAAGACTTAATTCCGTGGACCGCAATTACCCCAGATGTCGAAATCTGGGGAAAGCATCTCCATCATCCTAGCATCAATGCAAACGCTGTAACTGCCGGCACTCGGTCAAGAAAGATGTAAAAATTGCTGTGAAATATGTATTCCTAGCACCGCCGTCTAAATCGTCATACATATGTATACGCTCTCCCAACACCCACCAATCCACCCCAGAACAAGTCTCCCCATTCAGGTAGACAAAACATTATGTATATGTAAAATGGAATAAAAAATCGCTCTCTACACATCAAATCATCTACGCCACAAAGTCCCTCGCAACAGTATTATTCGACGCGATCCTCGACTGCGCGCCCGCACCAGCACCAGCAATCGGCCCCATACCCGGCAGCGGCGCAAAAGCAGGATTATTCGCAGGCCAGTTACCCAGATTACCAGGATCGCCACCAATACGGACCCATGTAGCCATCGAAGGCGTCGGCCCGTCGAGCACGTACATGCGGTACCAGCCGACAGGAGCAATATATGGCCCCTTGGGCGCCGTGACGGTGCAAGTATTACCATTACACGCAACTTGCGGGAAAAGGATACGTGCGCCCATGGAGCTGCCGTGCGTGCTGGACTCAGAGCCCATGAGCGAGACCTTGATGGCGCCGCCGTTCCGTGCCGTCATGGTGAATGTGTACTGCGCCTCCCAGACCCAGTCCTTCTGCGAGATGGTGAAAGCGGGCTTTGCGGCGCCGGAGAGTAGGTACGGCGGCATGAAGTACTCGTATCGGAGCTCCTGGGGGTTCTTGCCGTCTTCGGGATCGGAGCCGCTGACCAAGACGCGTCCGTCGTCTAGGACGACGGCTTCGGAGTGGTACAGGCGGGCAATCGTTGTGTTGGCCATCATACTGATGCGCTGGTGCTTTGGCTTCCTTGAGTCGTAGAGGAGAGCGCTCAGATTTGGGTCCTCGGCGAGTCCGAAACCAGCCTCTCCAATGTGTGCACCGCCGAGGATCAGATAAGTGCCATCGGGTAGGGTAGCCATGCAGGACATGACGCGACGGGAAGGCATGCGCTCGATGGTCCAGGCGTTTCCGGTATCTGGCGCAATGGACACGCAGTTGTCGAGACCAAAGCGAGCTCCGGGCTGCCTGGCAGCTCCTCCACAGATCAGAACTTCAAGGGGGTCAGTGTAGGGGTAGTACTGAGGAAGCAAAACTTGAGTGCCCTCCAATGGGTAAGTTCGTCCTCCAGTCGGATCTAAGTCGAGTCAGTGCTTGTCTCAATTGCAACCTATACTGCGTAATACGTACCGTTGACCGCTCCTGGAACCTTTGGCAGGATCTTGACGGTATCCAACGTCCTCTCGTTCAAGATACGAGCCTCATTGTAGTACTCAATAAATATACCGCCTGAAGGTAGCACCGCAAGGAAAGGATAAAGGTTGTAAGGATCAGTGTCGCGGAGATATTGCGCTTCGTAGATGCCTCCGACTCGAGGAAGAATCTCCATAGTCGGCACCGGCGCGCCGTTGGATCCCGCTTGGCCTCCGACGATAAGCATGGAGCCATTGGCCATAACCAGACCGGTTGGATACCAGCGTCCTTGCTGCAGCGCAATCGTGTTGACATCTTCTTGCCAGACGCTGGTCGATGGGACACCGGGCGCACCACTGGGGGTCATCATGCGCACACCAAAGGTAGAATCCAGGGACCATCCACCAATGTTAATTTGTCGACCCGCACGATCTGGCATGGTGAGACCCGCGGCACAGAAGATGTCAGTCTTTATGCCCTGCATCTCGCGGAAAGCATTGTTGGAGGGATCGAACTCGAATGCACCTGTGGTGTAGACAGCCGAGGTGCTGGTTCCGTGCTTCTCGAGGAGATAGACCTTGCCGTTGATACCAGGCTGCGAGATCAGTGGGATTACGGGGCCGGAACCCATCAATTGATACTGTCCAGCTGCGGCACCGGTAGGGTACGACCAGACGTAGAGCGGAGTGCCAGTCCATTTGTACCAGGAGAGGCGGTTGCCCGCGCCACATATGGCTTCTGGATTGCCTGGGCAAGGAGTGACGCATTCAGATTCAGGGGCGACCTGTGAGTTCGCCGCCGCAATACCTTGAACATCTCCGCAGTAGCACTCTTCTCCGTACTCCATGCCGGCAGCCTGGTAGCCGTACTCCTTGCACTTGCCCAAACACCATTCTGGTGAGTTGCCAGTCTGGTTAGTTGACTTCCATGGGAAGACCTTGCCATTTGCATCAGTAATGCAGCCTTGGTATGTCCAGTCGCTGACATTCTGGATTGGCTTCGGGACGTCGATCACTTTCAGAACAGTCTGGCTCGACCATACACTCATCCTGGCGGGGCCACCACACTTTTGAGCAGGATTGCCGGCACAATTGTTGCTGCACTCAGAGTCTTGGGTCGCCTTCTTGCCACCCATGCGGATGATGTTGTCGCAGAAACACTGGGTGCTGTATTCCATGGCGGCAATAGTGTAGCCTGCCTTTGCGCAGATGTTGGAGCACGATGCAATGGTCATTGCCGCATCGTCTGGCTGTTGGTTGTTCATGATGCGGAATCCTGGGCCGTCAATATAACAGCCCTTGTACGTGAAGCCTGCAGGAAGGCCAGTCGCTTGAGGAAGAGCGCTACTCGACGCTACAGGTGTAACACTGACAGATCCTGTGGGTTCAATTCCAGTGTAGAACTTGTAGAGAGTGAGTCGGTTGGGCCCACCGCACATCTCAGTTGCGTTGCCAGAGCAAGCCATGTTGCACCCAGCATTGCCATCAGGCGCTGGGGCACCGGTACCCTTGAGGCTGTTGTCGCAATAGCATTCTCCAGCGTACTCAGTACCTGCGAAAATGTAACCCGCGGATCTGCAAGCAGCTTGGCATTTGGCATTGGTCATTCCACCTGCGACAGCCGTGCCAGCTGTGAGAGTCCTTCCACCAGTGCCGTCCGTGTAGCAGCCTTCTAGTTGCCATCCCGTCTTACGAGGCGCAGCTGAGGAGCTGACGGCAACACTGGAAGAACTAGGGGTTGGAGATGGAGTTGGAGATGGAGTTGGAGTCGGGGTCGGTGGTGCAACAATAACTTGCACTGAGCTTGACGAAGCTAATGCAGAAGAGGAGGCCGCTACCGATGGAGAGGGCACAGCAGAGGAAGAGGCCGCTGCACTGGAGGAGACCACCGCGCTAGGAGAGGCCACAGGTGTCGATGAAGCAACCACCGAAGACGCCGCAATCGAAGACGACAAAACCGTGCTCGAAGCCACGATAATCGACGACGAAGAAACCGAGCGCGTAATATTCACACCGTAAATATTGATCCGGTTCGCACCGCCACAGAATTGCGTCTGATTGCCATTGCAAGACATATCACAGCCATCGTCAACGGGCTCCTGCTTGTTATCAAGCGAATTACCGCACTAAGACAACAGAGATTAGCCCAAATCTCGAAAAGCACATGGCAAATGCATGAACTTACAAAACATTCAGCAGAGTACTCAGTCCCAGCATACTTGAACTTGTTCACTTCGCATGCAGCAATGCACGATTGCGCACTGTTGTTCGCAGCGCCACCAACCGGCGCGACACCAGTGGAGAGGATACGAGCGCCGCCAGCGTCGGAGTAACACCCGAGACTAGTCCAGTTGCCAGTCTTTCCAGGAATCAGCGCCATGCCTCCGCCACTCGTCGATCCGGTGGTTGCGTAGATGGACAGCCTGTCGGGCCCACCGCACGCTTCGCCCGCGGCGCCAGAACATGCCATGCTGCAGCCGCTCGTGGCTTTGGTGCCAGTGCTGGCGATTGCGTTTCCGCAGTAACCTGCGTCATTGTCAGGTTTTCTTGATTCTTTTTTGCAATTGGATGTGTTGTGGGGATAAACTCACATTCTTGACCGTACTCTGTGCCCGCAAAAGCGTAGGCACGGGCTGCACAGTATGAGATACAGGTGGTTGCGTTGTTCGTTGCGCTTCCGGTATTCGCGCCACGTAGCGTGCGTTTGTCTACCGAGTCCCTGGTACAAGGTCAATATCGATCAACGCCATACACGTGGTATGGCACTTTGCGTGACGACAACGTACGTGTAACATCCCTGGTACGACCATGTATCGGGAAGTTTGCTCGGTGGCGCTACATTTTGCCGCTCAACAAGAAGGTTCGCGCTGCCTGAGTGTACCAGAAAGGGTATACACAGGGCCAGAGCCTTGATCTGCCGGTATGAGAGTATTTGTTCCATCGTGGCGGCCATTTATTGAGTGCATGCAAGTTGCAAGCTCAAAGTACGCGACGACGAATACCTCCGATGTACAAGGATGGAGAGCACTGACAATGATAACGAGCAATTGAGCCGGCCATCCTTCGCAGCGGATATATATGCCATTTCGTATTCTCGCAAACTTGCCATGTCCCCCTTCCGATCAGCTCGATCCATTCTGCGGTGGACGGCTGCTGTCCACCCTCGCCATGGATCCTCAGCCGGCCTGAAGCAAGGATGTGGCGCCTTGCAGCATCAGCAGACGAGATTCAATACTTGTGGCCCTGCGGCTGAACGCAGGTAGGGCTCGTATGTGGTTGTTGCTATGTACTTAGCACGCCTCATTAGGCTGGTGGCGTGCTGCACGAACTACCGGGTAATCCAGGCGCCATGGCCTTATCAGTACCGGGGGATTTGCAAATTCGCTGCAAATCACTATAGATTTGCATGTTCGCAGGGACCCTGCATTGATTAACAGCGTTGAACCACATTTCTGTAAATCTGGGGTAGTTCCGTAGGGTGACACAAAGTTCGGTGATAGAGTTCGAGGTATGCGGGACAGGTTGTTGTTCGTAAGCCGCCCCTCCAGCGCCTACGTGGGAGCAAGCTTTTTCGTAGCCGAAAACGATAGATTGCCTGCATGTATTGATTTGCACCTAAACCAAAGGACTGTCACATCCCGCACTGCCAACATGATCGCGAGCCTATCCTGGCCAATGTTAGCTTCGCTTGACACGTGTAGACCGCTAATCGAGCTATTTTTGGGCGAGTCAGACCTTGCAGACCGCCGTGTCTGCAAGTGCTAAGTGTACATAAGGCTGCGCGCGACTTGTGGGGTTGGCGTCCAACGCGATCGTAAGATTTCGTATTACACACACGATCTCGGCATGCAGTCGAGGTAGCATTCAAGGTCAAGCCGTACGATAAGAGAGCCGAAGATACGCAAAGAACATATCGTGTTCGTAATTGTGAGGGCATCGTTGCACATACAGTCTGCTGTGTTGCAGGCAGCCAAGAAGTGCATGGGACTACCAAGGACGTCTAAGTCTTACCGTGCTTAGAGGTAGCCTAGAGACTTCCAGCTCAAGTGACCTAAGGACGACACTTCTAGTAACACCGCGGAGACTGGAGCTATGCATGTCAGCCCTCGAATACCAGCCGCCAATACAGCGGAATGTGTGTAAGCTCATGATTCATACTGGTTCAACGCTTCCATTGCTTCCAGGCTTGGACAAAGTCTACTTTGACTCCACTCCGGTCAAGCTCGGAGTGCCTCTTGTAGTCACCAAGCTTTCCCAAATCGACAAGTGGGACCATACTAGGACGACCATGCGCACACATAAATGGGAATATACATGCGGCTAACCGAGTGATAAGGCGCTTGCATTGCTCCACGTCCAGCTCGTCATTGAACATGATGGCTGACCGGCACGCACGCGAGTTGACCAGTTCGACGATTCCTTCTGGGCAACTTGCAAGTCTCTGGACCCAGCTTGGTGCCTTGTCGCTTGTAAATGATGCGCTCGTAGCTCGGCACGTACCGGTAGCATATTTCCAGACTGTAGAGCGCAAAAGAGCTATCAGAAGCCCGGCGTCTGACTTGCATCGTTCGGATATGCTAGGAGGCAAGCTGGTCACCGAGAGGGTGCGTTGGTCTTTCGAAGATGTCTCCACATTGCCCACCGGAATTGCCGGAGCTAAGATATCGTAGAGAATGCCCCAGCAAGCAAAGCTATCCGCATACGTAGTAAAGTGCATCAGTTCTCGTGAAGAGACCACAAACTGTACTGGCTTGTCCAGGAGTGTGGAGGCCACCAGGGCGCGATGACCGAGTCGAGACCGGTACGTGTTAGACACGTTGGGAGTGCAAAGCTCTTCGTACAAAGCTTCCACTTGAACACGTTCATCTGCGGCGTGCTGGTCTACCAAGGTCAAGATTCCATTCGACATCTCGTGCGTGCAACCTTCAGATGCGGCAATCGACAATCGCACAAGAAGAAATTTCTTGTCCACTTGCGCGATTACTGTAGCACCCAACAGACTATCCCTGGATAGTCTGTTCGAGCCATTCGACCAAGAGGCTTGGAAGGCCTTCTCGATGTTTGAGTGAGAGCATTGGTGTTGATTTGTGTGGCCATCTTGGTGTATGTCATCATCTCCATGTGACGTCTGATGAATGCGCTTCTCGCTGGCTGAGAAGACAGGATTGGCCCAAGACTTCAGAACACCGTCAAGCCAAGGTGTCTGCTCAGATGGTGATGTCTTCGGCGCGAGCCGCAATGACTTTGTCGATCCCTTTCGAGACAAGTCAGAGAGCAACATGGCCGGTTCTGTGGCAGGCCTGGCATGCGCGTTGGGCATTACGCATCCTGTGCGAGCGTTCAATAGATGAGTCTTCTTGGTCAAAAGATCCGTCCATAGTAGGGTGCTATCATGTCTGTCATCGCCTGTAATTGCAGGCGCAACCCAGCCGTCTTTGAGCCGCTGAGGCGTTCTTGGATTCAAGGCACCTTGAGCTAAAGGCTCCGACTCGAGAACAGCGGCTGAAATCGGCCTCTTTTCGTGTAGCGAGGCCGTATGAGGCACGCGATTGAGTTTTTGCGATGGTCTGGACGTGGGGTGCAAAGTTGATCTTTCTGAGGCGTCATCGAAAAAACTAGCCTTTCCACTTTTGATGCGAGTCCATTCGGCAAACGCACGGTGCTTGTTTTGAGCCGGCGCTAGTGAAGGTACTACACTGAGCCGCTTTCCATCTTGATTCGCGGTCGAAGAGTTAATTGAGTGGCCAACAGTCGGAGCTAAATCCGCAGCACTCGAGCGAGCATTACGCGGTGGGGTGCCAGTGAGCTCGCTTAGACTTGGACGCAGGACGGGAGAATGTGTAGGCATGTTACGCTTCCTGCGAGGCTGCACTGGGCGAAAGTGGTGAGCTGAAAGCCACTGCGTAGTCATGGCGCCCAGGATATCCAAGATGGTTTGTACATTCGGCTCGTCGTGGACAAACTGATCTTGATAGATAGCGGAGTCTAGGCCTCCAACCAAGGTAATGCGCAGGTGGAACATGGGGTATCTGTCCACACCTTTCCGTGCCTTCAAATGTTGATTGGTACGAGTGTCCGTCTTGAAACGCCTGTCTGCTTGCCGGCGGAACTTGTCAAGATCCCCTCTCTCGGCGTCCTCCTCAACCATGCCAAAACTGGATAGTGCAAACAGACGATTGATCTCGTCGTAAAGCTCGTTGTGCTCCAGCTCAGCTGAGAGCGGCCGCACACCAAGCGAGATGAACTGCACGTTCTTGTTGGGCGCGGGGTCAAGCGAGATGGCTCCTTTGACAGTAATGGTAGGCGTTGAGGCGGATGCCGGCACCCACGAAGACCACTCGTCGACGGAAATGTAATCCGCCTGAGTAAGTGTGTTGAGCATCGAGGCGAGATGCGCAGACCGCGGCTTTGGGAGGTCTGCACTGTCCTTCCGGCTCAAGCGTGCTGTGTCTGAAGTGCTGAAGCTGAGGATTACACGATTGTCGCTGTCCCGAACCTTGACAGACACATCGCCTGTCCAGCTCAGTAGAAGTCCTGTCACATTCGATCTCAAGCTTTCCCACAGACGGTCTTTCTCGGCCTTTTGTTCGAGCACTTTCGAACGCTGCTTGACACGCACGGGGAGATTGCCAAACAGGTTGCGGACCGTGACGCGGGTGCCATGCTTGCCGTGTATCTCGTGCTGGGACTGAGCAGGCAACTGGCGCTCAATTGCCGTGGCGTGGTGGAAGGTGAGGGTGTTGTGCGAGCGATGTCCGTGGTGGTGGGACGTGATGGACAGCAGCGAGACGGCAGAGAGAGATGCGAGGAAGGTACCATTGCGGCCAAGCAGAGCTTCGCGGGGCTCGTGTTTAGAGGTGCCTTTGCCGTCAGTCAGTCACGCGGCGTGCTGATTCGGCTTACTCACAGTACATCTTCCCCAGGCCGCCCGTCTCACTGAACTCTGGTGGCGCTATGCCGAGGCCGTCGTCTTCGGCTGTGCATGAGCCTCTCGCAAAGTCGACGGTGGCTTCGATTCTCGTGGCTTTGGCGTCGAGCGAGTTCTTAAGCAGCTCCAGCACGACGCCCGTGAGTGAGACGATGGCTGTCGACGACTTGATCTGCGCCACGACGTCTGCCGGCAGTGGCAGGATGCATCGTCCGGCGGCCGAGGTGTTGATGTTTGTACCACGGCGAGTCTGTGTCATGATGCAGGTCGAAATACGTGTACTGCAGCTCGGCTACCAACAGCACCAGAGGCGTGGTTGGGCATGTTGGTGGTTAGGCAGTCGTCGTCGTGAGGGAGCGTCTATACAGATAGATTCATTATACGTGGGAGGCGCGATGGAACGTGGACATGAAAAGTTCTACTAGGAGCATTCAAAGGCCAGCAAGCACATCATCGCGCAGCGGGCCGTTGTACAAAGCCGGGGTACATAGTACAGGGTCCAACCGGAGAATTCCATGTCGTGCACCTGCACCCGCACCTCCCTGTCCCAACCCAGCACACCGCATTGATAGCATCCACACCCATACACCGTCACCCTACACAGTCCCCCACACACCATGGCCACGACCGAGACTGAGGCGCGGCATGCGCGTAAGCGGCCGTTCGTGGGCTGGATGAAGCGCCTCGCGAACCTCAAGCCGTCGTCCTCGGACTCGCCCAGCGGCTCTGGCAAGAAGAACAGCGGCTCCAAGAAGGCCACCGCCGCCGCGAAGAACAACCCGTACCCCGAGTCGGGTCTTGCCCCCGCGAGCGCCCCGAACCAGCTCGCCTTCTCCACGCCGGCCACGCAGCGCTCCAAGGAGAGCTTCACCTCGGTCGAAGAGGGCGCCGCCGGGCAGCAGCACCAGCGCGCCCTGGCCAAGAGCAACCGCTCGACGGCGCCCACCGTCGCGACAGTCCCCGAGACGCTCAACTCGGCGCGCTCGAAGGCGGACACGGGCAGCCATATGTTGGGCGGCGGCAGCACCTTCTCGTCCCCCAACGGCTCCGAGCACTCGCTCACCACCACCCTGACCACCATCCAGTCGAGCGCGCCCTCGAACGTGCTCGGCGGCGGCGGTCAGGCGCAGTCAGCTGCTCCCACCGGCCCTCCCGTGCACTTCTCGCACCAGTTCCCCACCGTCTCGCCGCCGCCCTCAGCGATCCCGCCGCACCTCGCGCCCCAGCAGCAGCCGAACTCGTATCAGGGCGCAACCGCCAACAACATCCTCACCGACAACGCGTCCATACTCACGCTCGCCTCGTCATCGAAGCGACGGCGCCGGAACTCGCTCGACACGAATGCCTCGGTGCGTGCTCTTGCGCCCTCGTCACATTATGGCGGAAGCCGCGAGTCGCTGCCGCTGAGCGTGCTATCTGCGAATCCGGACGCCATATATTCGCCCTCGACAAGGCCGGCCAACGTTGGTACATTCGCCAATGCAGAGCGCGCGAGCGTTTACTCTGCGTCGGGCGTCACGGCCCCGGTGCTGCCCAGCGAGCGCAACAGCTACTACGCGAGCAAGCAGAACGCAGATGGCATCAGCGTCCGCAGCGGCCTCCTGGGCCACGGCCGCACTGATAGTATCGGCAGCATCAGAGCCACGCCTACCAGTCCGCTCGCAAGCCCGCGCGACCCACCGGCGCCCGTAGGGAGACTGAGCAGGAGGAGCTCAGAATGGAAGGACGCGCGTGAGGCGAGCGACGAGGAAGACACCGCACACACTATAGCAGAACAGGTTGAGAAGGCAAGACATGCTTCTTGAGCACATTTGAGCCCGCGTGCGATGGGTGGTTGATACTGGGCGAGGCGTTGCGTGGATCTAGAGGCACTTGAGCTGCCGGGCGTTGGAAGGATTGGTTTCATGGCGCTTCCATCATATACCCAATGCTATCCAAACGAGGACTTTGCACTTGCTTTTCACATCATCGGGACACACGGCTGTACATTGACTGTGGGAACGCAATGAGACCCGGTGAGCCAGTAAAGAGGGCACCCAGGTCAATTAAACGTTTCCGACTTTGCTCTTGGAACATGCTAAGAGAGCGTGGCTACGGAGGTGGGGATTCCGTGCCCGCGTGACAAATTGGTTCCTGAATGACTTGTAACTCGACGTTGAGAATTGTGCTTCAAAAGAGTTTTGCGGTCTCTGCCTTAGGCGGACGCTGGATCGCATTGCTCTGACTGCAGTGGCCCTCGGATACTTTCATCGAGGATGACACCACGCAAAAAACGTCTAGAAGGCGCGCAGTGAAGCTTCGCTGCTGGAGTAAAAAGCCGTTGTGAAGAGACAGATCAGAGTTCGCCAAAGAAAATCATCAAATCCATTTCGCGCTTGCACGTGCGCCGCTAGCACCCACCCCTGCGCCTTCCTCACCCAATCGACACTCCGAACTCACTCACCATCCCTCCCAAAAACAAACCAAAACTCCCAAACCACAATGCAAACCCTCAGAATACCATGACCCCCCACCAACCCAACAGTATGCCATGTTCCGCCTCTTCCTCCTCCCCCCCACCTTCCGCCGCCGCACACGCCGCACACGCCTCACAACCATGCTCGCCCTACTCCTCATAACCCTCTCCTTCCTCACGCCCTTCTACATCATCTACAAGCCGCCGCACCTACTGATCCGGTACTTCCAATCGCGTTGGCCGGACGTGTTATGGCACGTGCCCGGTCTGAAATCCAAAGTCGTTGCGCTGACGCTTGACGATGCGCCGAGCGGGTATACGCCGGAGATCCTTGAGGTGTTGAAAGAGAATGATGCGCGTGCTACGTTTTTTGTGATTGGGGGTCAGGTTGAAGGGAGGGAGGGGGTGTTGGCGGATTTGGTGAGAGGGGGAATGGAATTGGGGAATCATGCGATGCACGATGAACCGTCCAATGTACTCACCGCAGACCAACTTTCCGCGCAACTGATTGAAGTGGAAGGCTTCATCAACACCACGTACGCGGATCTGGGCATCGAGCGTCCGGTAAATCGGTACTTTAGACCTGGGTCCGGGTTCTTCAGTAAGAGGATGCGTGAGCAAGTCAGGGCGATGGGGTTTCAAATGGTGTTGGGCGGCGTGTATCCGCACGATGCACAGATTGGGTATGCAGGGGTGAATGCGAGGCATGTGCTGAGTATGGTGAGGCCCGGGAGTATTGTTATTTGTCATGATCGGAGGGCGTGGGCGGTGGGCATGTTGAGGGTTGTGTTGCCTGAGTTGAGGAGGAGGGGGTATAGGGTTGAGAGTGTGTCGGGGTTGTTGGAGGCGAGGAGGAGGGAGATGGGGAGTTGAAGATGGCGAAGTGGGATAAGTGGGAAGAGGTCAAAGGTATGAGAAATGGGTGTTCGAGGGACGGCCGAATACAGTTCATCACGTCAGTTGATAATGACTAGTCCGTGTCAGGGGACCTGGCCAAAAGACGGGAGCGACAAGGCAAGAAGAGAAAAAGCAAGGCGGAAGAAAGGACGATCACGTCCATACTGCTCAAAGAGGGCGTAAGCCAGCGAGCACTACTCGACAACCACGAGTAGCACAATCTGCAAACAGCAAGAAGACATCTCAAACAAATAGAGCCCAATCACACACACACTTCATCTCAATCAGACATACAATCAAAACCTCCCTATTTTCATCCCCTCCCCCAACCCCATTCCCAACTACCCTCCACCCTACAAAGCCTTCCTCACCGCACTCTTAAACGGAATAATCTGCACCTCCTCCAAATTCCACACCCCACCCGTAACATAAACATCCCCCCTCAACCTCTCCAGCACCTCCTCCCTCGTCCGCGCACCAATCAAACACGCCGAGCCCTTCATTTTGGGTGGACTAGTTGACCCTTCTTGGATCGGTTCTTCGAGCATGGCGCCTGTACGGGTGCGTCAGCGACCTCAAGTCTTGTACTCTCAATGCACAAGTTCGATTTTCGTTCGAGTGGGAATAGTTAAAGGGAGAGGTGACGACGTACCGCCCCAAAGCCACATATCCTCCCGGTCAGCTTTAAGTCCTTCGAGGTGTGAGGGCCGCGCGGCGAGACGCTTTTGCAGGGCGCCGGCGTGGTCGGGCACAATGACGAGCCATTCTTGTAGCGGTGCGGTGGTGGGGGAAGACATTATGCGGCGAGGAAAGAAGAGCTGCGTATGACGAGGAACGGCGAGTGTAGTGCGTAAGAGTGGGCGAAGGGCGTGCATGCGTTTATACGGTTGTGGTGGTGAGGCGAGGTGAGTGGAGGTGGGGCCTGCGATTGGTGGCGTCAGCTTGAGGTGGGAGTGCTGGGGATTGAGATGGTGGGCTGACTGTCTGACTGCGACGGTAGGATGGAGGAGCGAAATAGACCTCTTTTGACTGGCAAGTTAGTGTGTGAATCCTTACGTGTAGTGTGTAAGGCGCGTACACAGACAGCTCCACGAAGTACATCGGAAGGGCGTACGTGGGGCGCGAAATTGAGCCGCGGCATACGGAACGATCAGAGCTGGACCATGAAGAGAAAAGGACCAAAACACGATGAACACTTGGAATAATAGGGCGAAGCATGTATAAAGAAACGTGATTCTTACACGCATTAATGCTAAGCTATCCGTGTCCAAATCATGAAATCATTCTTCCTCGCGTCAATACCCAAAGCCTCCAACACCATGATCCAATGTCCCAGAACCAAAGAGAGAAATACAAGACGGTTGCCCGTCTCACCGGCGTCTAGCACCAGACTATACATTCACCGACTCTAACCGCTGCACATCACACATGACTCTGGGTTCTCTATCGAGCACGCGAGGACAGCATCAGCGTAGATGTCGCCATCGCGTCCGTTGGTGTCATCCTCGCCGTCCTCCGCCTGCTTGGTCTTCGTCAAAGCGTCCTCATCAGGCTTGCTGAGGGGATCAGATGCAAGGACCTTCGGGCTGTCACCCTCCTCGACGTCAGCCTTGAACGGCTTGCTAGCAAGAGCATTCTCCGTAGCAATGGCTTTGTTCTCCTGGGCGGGTGGGGGCGTTGCAACAGGTGTAGGAACACCGTTAGACTCGGCCACTCCGTTGGGAGCCTTGGTCGCGTACATGGGTCGTGGCGCAGGAGAAGATGGGGTGGGAGAAGTGGTGCCGTTCTGGAACCCAGGCTGACGACGGGTCTTGGGCAGAGCTCGAGCGATGTTGGTATCGGCAACCTGCAGAGCCTCTTGGTCGACGGTGAACTGGATGGGCGCAGATGCGGCCATGGTACGGAGATAGTACATGCCAGTCTTCAGGCCGAGCTTCCACCCAGCGAAGTGCATGGAGGTGATCTTGCCCATAGTAGGCTCCTTCATGTGGATGTTCAGGGACTGAGATTGATCGATGAAAGCACCACGGTCGGCGGCCATCTGAATAATGGTACGCTGCGAGATCTCCCAAACAGTCTTGTACAAGACCTTGATCTCCTCGGGGATGTTGGGGATCCTCTGAATGGAGCCACCATCGGCGATGATGCGGTTCTTCATGTTCTCAGACCACAAACCCATGTCGACAAGATCCTTGAGCAACCAAGGGTTGACGACCTGGAATTCACCAGCCAGGACGCGGCGGGAGTAGATGTTGGAGGTGTATGGCTCAAAGCACTCATTGTTGCCCAGGATCTGCGAAGTGGATGCAGTAGGCATGGGGGCCACGAGGAGAGAGTTACGGACTCCATGCTGTGCGATCTTGTCCTTCAGTGAAGCCCAGTCCCACATATCAGTGGGAGTGACATTCCACAAATCGTACTGCAGCTGACCCTTGGAGATTGGCGAGCCTTCGTATGTAGCATATGGGCCGAGCTCCTTAGCGATGTCGCATGAAGAGGTGAGAGCAGCGTGATAGATGGTCTCGAAGATCTGGATGTTGAGTTTCTTGGCCTCCGGCGACTCAAAAGGCAAGCGCAGAGCGAGGAACGTGTCGGCAAGACCTTGCACACCAAGACCAATAGGCCTGTGGCGGAAGTTGCTGCGGCGTGCCTCCTCGACGGGGTAGTGGTTGACCTCAATGATCTTGTTGAGGTTACGCGTGACAACCTGGACAACCTCGTGGAGCTTGTTGAAGTCAAAGACGCCTCGCTTGAAGTCAACGAAAGAAGGCAGCGCCATCGATGCCAAGTTGCACACGGCGACTTCGTCAGGAGCTGTGTACTCGACAATCTCAGTGCAGAGGTTGGAGCTCTTGATGGTGCCCAGGTTCTTTTGGTTGCTCTTCCTGTTGCAAGCATCCTTGTAGAGCATGAAAGGGTTACCAGTCTCAGTCTGTGCCTCAAGGATAGCATACCAGAGCTTCTGGGCGCGCACAGTCTCGCGGCCCTTGTTCTCACGCTCGTAATGCTCGTAGAGCGCCTCGAACTCGTCTCCGTAGACTTCAGACAGTCCAGGGCATTCGTTGGGGCACATGAGTGTCCATTCGCCGTTCTCTTGGACACGCTTCATGAAGAGATCGGGGATCCACAAAGCGTAGAAAAGGTCGCGTGCACGCACCTCCTCCTTGCCGTGGTTCTTGCGTAGATCCAAGAAGCCGAAGACGTCAGCGTGCCATGGTTCAAGGTAGATGGCAAATGCACCGGGACGCTTGTTGCCACCCTGGTCGACGTAGCGAGCAGTGTTGTTGTAGACGCGGAGCATGGGAATGAGACCATTCGATGTTCCGTTGGTGCCGCCAATATATGAGCCAGTGGCACGGATGCGGTGCACGTTGAGGCCAATACCGCCAGCGGTCTTGGAGATTAGAGCACATGTCTTGAGGGTGTCATAGATACCGTCAATGCTGTCGTCCTTCATGTCAATCAGG
>Ga0265798_10002333_pt1 | contig 28217 bp, 27 predicted proteins | sample P3T30metagenome_FD_192430 | JGI IMG/M metagenome (GOLD analysis project Ga0265798, IMG submission 192430) | Plant litter microbial communities from East Loma Ridge, Irvine, California - P3 T30 | ecosystem: Environmental > Terrestrial > Plant litter > Unclassified | place: USA: California...
CGGGCTACCAGGGGACTTCTCCCACCGCGCGAAATCGGTGCGCCAGCGCGCGAACGCCATCTGCCCCGCCTCGCGCGCGATCGCCGCGACCGCGTCGGCCAGCCCGGCGTCAGCCACCCGCCACCGTCATGCCGTCGATCCGCAGCGTCGGCACGTTGACGCCGTGGCGGAAGACGAGATCGTTCGCCGGCGTCAGCGCGCGGAACATGTCCTTCAGGTTGCCCGCGATGGTGAACTCGATGATCGGTCGACCAAGCGCGCCGCGCTCGATCAGGAAGCCGGCGGCACCGCGGCTATAATCACCCGTGACAGGGTTGACCCCCTGGCCGATCAGCTCGGTCACGTAGATCCCCTCGACGATGTCCTCGATCAGCGTTTCCACCGGCACGTGGCCCGCCTCCATGTAGAGGTTGCTCGTCGTCACGCCCGGTGCGCCGGCGATGCCGCGCGAGGCATGGCCGGTCGGCTCGAGCCCGAGCTGGCGCGCCGAGGCGCTGTCGAGCAGCCATGTCTCGAGCATGCCGTCGCTGACGATCGACACCGGCGAGACCGGCAGCCCCTCGCCGTCGAACGGGCGCGAGCGCAGCCCGTGCGGGCGGTGCGGATCGTCGATCACGTTGATGCCGGCGGGCAGGATCGCGGTGCCGAGCGAGTCGAGCAGGAAGCTGGTGCGCCGCGTCACCGCGCTGCCCGAGATGGCGCCGCTGAGATGGCTGAGCAGGCTGGCGCCGACCCGCGGGTCGAACACCACCGGCATCGCGCCGCTCGGCGCGCGGCCCGCGCCGACCCGCGCCGCGGCGCGCTCGCCTGCCAATGCGCCGATCGCCTCCGGCGAGTCGAGGTGCGCGCGATGACGGGTGGCGTGGAAGCCATAGTCGCGCTGCATCGCGCTACCCGACCCGGCGATCACGCTGGCGGAGAGCGTGTGGCTGGTCGCCTCATAGGCGCCGGCGAAGCCATGGCTGGTGGCGAGCGCCCAGACGCTCCGCCCCCAGGCCGCTCCCGCGCCCTCGCTGTTGGTGACGCCGTCGACCGCACGCGCCGCCGCCTCGGCGCGCGCGGCGGCGTCGCGCAGCGCGGGGGGATCGGGTTCGTCGCGATCGGCGAGGTCGAGCAGCGGCGCGGCGCCGTGGAGCAGCCGCGACTCGGGCGCGAGCCCAGCCCAACGATCCTCCGGCGCCTCGCGCGCCATCGCCACCGCGCGCTCGACCAGGATGGCGAGCGACTCGGGCGAGAGATCGGACGTGGACACGCTCGCCGAGCGCTGCCCGACGAACACGCGCAGGCCGAGATCGGCGCCTTCCGACCGGCCGACGTCCTCGAGCGCGCCGAGTCGCACCGATACCTCGCTCGAGGCGTTAGCGGCGAACACCGCATCGGCGGCGTCGGCACCCGCCGCGCGGGCGCGGCGGACGATGTCGGTGGCGCGCTCCTGCGCCTGGTCGGGGGTGAGCATAAGGGTGATGTAGGCCTGCGGTCCGCTCGATGACTAGTCTACGGCCAACGCCTTGTCGCGCGGAATGGATGCGCCCCCGATCGCGGTTGAGCGCCGACGAGGCCGGTCCGCCCTCGTCACGGCATCTGTCCCACCTCGGGTCACCGCGTTGTTTACCATCTATTAACGTTTCGTTCAGGCGCCGGAACGTTCTCCTGGCCGTGCGCATTCGCGCTATCTGTCCATTTTGGTACGAGAGGTAAGTAGATGCGTTCGAACCTTCCCCGCGTCACGGCCCTGACGCTGATCGCGGTCGGCGCCGTCGGGCTCGGCGGCTGCGCCTCCAAGGGCTTTGTCCGTGACCAGATCGCCACGGTGAACCAGCGTATCGACGGCCTCGACGGTCGCCTGCGCACGGTCGAGGGCACCTCGGGCCAGGCGCTCACCCAGGCACAGGCCGCCGCCGCCCAGGCGCAGCAGAACAGCCAGCGGATCGATCAGCTCGGCACCCGTGTCGACGCGTCGGAGCAGCAGATGCAGCAGCTCCAGCAGCAGCGCGCGCGTCGCCCGCGCGGCTGAGCCACGACGACTCGATGCACGCGCGTCGCGGGGCGGCAGGGCCGACCATCATCGATATGGCCGACCGTCCGTCCCGCGGCGCGGGTCGCATGATCGTTGCAATGCTCGCGGCGCTGGCGCTGTCGGGTGCGGCGGTCGCCGCGCCGCCCGCGTCGTCCGCACGCAAGACGCCGACCGCCAAGGCCGGCGCGACCAAGACGGCGACGAAGAAGCCGGCGCGCAAAGCGGCCAAGACCGCCAAGTCTGTCGCCACGCCGGTCGAGCCGGCGCCGGTGATGCCGCGATCGGAGAACGCCGAGCGGATGATCGCCTGGGTCGCCGCTTCCCATGACAATGGCAAGCTGCCCTATGCGGTGATCGATAAGCCCGCCGCTACGCTGTATCTGTTCGCCGCCAACGGCGACTTCCTTGGCGAGACGCCGGTGCTGCTCGGCGTCGGCATCGGCGACGATTCCACGCCTGGGGTCGGCGCCAAGAACCTCGATGATATCGGCCCGGCCGAGCGCACCACGCCCGCCGGCCGCTTCGTCACCAAATTCGGCCGTGCCTTCGGGCGCCAGCGCGTGCTGTGGGTCGATTACGCCAACGCGGTGGCGATGCACGTCGTCACCAGCCTCCACAAGAACGAGCATCGCGTCGAGCGGCTGCTGTCGCCCTCGCCCGAGGACAATCGCATCTCCTTCGGCTGCATCAACGTCGGCGCGCGCTTCTACAATGGCAAGCTGCGCCCGCAGTTCGAGAAGCGCGGCGGCATCGTCTATATCACGCCGGACGTGAAGCCGCTCGACGAGGTCTTCCCGCGCGTGCGGCTGCTCCCCTATCTCGCCGCCGCCGATGCGGCGGCAGGGACGAGCGCGGCGCGATGAGTGCGCTGCTGCTCGCGGCGCTGCTCGCCGCGGCGGAACGCCCGGTGGTGGTCAGCTCGCTGACGACGCCCCAGCTTGTCGAACTCTGCCGCGGCAAGGACGACGACCCCACCGCCGACTTCTGCACCGGCTATATGCTCGCCGCCTTCGACGCGCTGTCGAGCGCGCGACAGATTTGCCCCGCGCCGGACCGCAGCTCCAACGTCGCGGTCACCGCGGCGGCGCGCAAGTATCTGCGGAAGCAGGGCAAGAAGTCGAGCGCGGCGCCGGCCTTCGTCGTGCGCCAGGGCCTCAAGGAAGCCTTTCCGTGCAAGGCCGCGCCGAAGCCCAAGCCCAAGGCGAAGGTCAAGACGACTCGCAAGCGACGGTGACAGCGCCGCCGGGCGAGTCCGGCTCAGCGTCGCTCGTCGGGGGCAGGTGTATCGCCGCGACGGTCGGCGGGCACGTCGCGGTCGCGCAGCCGCTCGCCCGCGTCGCTGAGCGCGTCTCCGGCGCGGTCGCGCGCGCGCTCGGCGTGGAGACGCACGTCGCTCTCGAGCCGGCGCGAGGCGTTGTCGATCCGGTCGGCGGCGCGGTCGAGTGAGCGTGCCGCGGCGCCGTCGACCTGATTGGCCATCGTGTCGGTCAGCGAGTCGACGCTGGCGGCGACATTGTCCGCCGCCGCCCCGATCTCGCCCGCGATGGCATTGCCGGTGCGGTCGGCATGTTCCTCGACTCGGTCGCCGCAGGCGGCCAGCGCGAGGGCAGCGACGGGGGCGATCAGCGCGAATCTCGTCATCGGGTGGGGCTCCTCTCACCTGGATCAATGACTCGCGCGTGCGTTGGTTTCGGGTGCCCCTCCACCGGCGTCTCGCTCGTGCTCCTGCGCACGCAGGAGCACAGCGTCACTGACGATGAGGCTCGTCGCACTGGGCTCCGGCGTGCGCCGGCGCACGGCTCAGCTCGACCAGCGGGGCGATCACCGCGGTCGCGTCCACAGCCGCGGGTCGCGCGGCGAGTCGGTGATCCGCTGCCGTCGCGCCGCCTGCCACGCCGCGCGCGCGATCCAGGCGAGCTTCTCGCGCTTGCTCGTGGTGACGCGATGGTCCCAGGCATGCGCGCCGCGCGCCGCGACACGCCGAGCGATGTCGCCGTAGATACCCGCTGCCGCCAGCACCGCCCAGGCCGAGCGGTAGGACAGCGCCTTGGTGCCCACCCGCGCGCTCGCCTCGTGCAGCTCGGCGCGGGACGAGAGCCGGCGGGCCAGCACCACCAGCCGGTCGCGGAACGGCGGCTTCATGTGCTGCCCGGGCGGCACGTCCATCTCGGCGAGCCACTCGTCGGGCAGGTAGCAGCGCGCCACGCGATCGTCTTCCTCGATGTCGCGCGCGATATTGGCGAGCTGGAAGGCGAGGCCGAGGTCGCAGGCGCGGTCGAGCGTCGCCTCGTCCTCCGGCGGCACCCCCATCACCACCGCCATCATGCAGCCGACCGCGCCCGCGACATGGTAGCAGTAACGATACAGGTCGGCCTCGGAGCGCGGATGCCAGTCGTCGGCGTCGAGCTGGAAGCCATGGATCAGGTCGCTGACGAAGCGATGCGGCAGCCGCGTCTCGCGCGAGACCACGCCGAGCGCGTCGAACGCCGGGTCGCCGGTCGGCTCGCCCGCCAGCGCGGCGGCGCTGAGCCGACGCACCTCCGCGACCCGAACGGGCGCGTCGGTGACGGCGCGTCGGTCATGGCCGTGATCCTGCCCGTCGACGAGATCGTCGCAGCGGCGGCACCAGGCGTAGAGCAGCCAGGCGCGCTCGCGCACGTCCGGCGCGAACAGCTGCGACGCCGCGGCGAAGCTCTTCGAGCCGCGCGCGATCGACTCGCGCGCCGTCGCCACCAGCGCGGCGCGCGATTCGGTCACGCGCCCCCCCTCACCGAAACGCGCTCACAGGTCGCTGGCGGCCATGCGGACGATCGGCTGCGTCGGCGCGTGCGCCGTCATCGCGTCGAGCAGCTGCTCCAGCGTCTCGCCGACGATCAGCAGCTCGCGGTGCTGCGCGCGCAGAAAGCCGACCTCGCCCATCTTCGCCCAAAAGGCGACGAGCTCGTCGTAATAACCGCGCGCGTTGAGCAGGCCGACCGGGTCGGCGTGATAGCCGAGCTGCGCCCAGCTCAGCGCCTCCCACAATTCGTCCATCGTGCCGGTGCCGCCGGGCAGGGTGACGAAGCCGTCGGCGAGGTCGGTGAAGAGCTGCTTGCGCTGGTGCATGCCGGGCACGACGTGGAGTTCGGTCAGCCCGCGATGCGCCACCTCGGCGTCGACCAGCGCCTGCGGGATCACGCCGATCACCTCGCCCCCCGCGGCCAGCGCCGAGTCGGCGATCGCGCCCATCAGCCCGAGCCGCCCGCCGCCGTAGACCACCCCGATGCCGCGCTCGGCGAGCGTGCGGCCGACTTCGCGTGCCAGGTCGAGGTAGAAAGGGTCGGCGGGGGTGGCGGAGCCGCAGTAGATGGCGAGACGCTTCATGTCGCGAGCGCTAGGGGAAGCGCGTGCCCGGGGCAATGGCGCGCGCGGTCGCTCGCGCGCTCAGCGGTGTGATGCCGTCCGCGGCGGGCGGGGCCGGGCAGCCGTCACCCGCGCGCGCGACGTAGCGCGGCGGACGACCGTCAACGGCGACCGGCACCAGCGTGACACTGTCCCAGCGCGCGGCAATGCCGCCCGACTCGTAGCGGACGACCCACTCGTTCCCCCGTCGATCGGCGCGGACGAAGCGGTGGCGCGGCACGTCGGAGTGGCGGACGTCGATCGCGTCGTAGCCCTGCCCCGCGTCGGCGATGCCGCCGGGGGCGAGATAGCGCGACAGCTCGAGCCGCGCCGCCGCCGGCAGCGCGCGCATCATCTCGACCGCAGCACCGCGCGCACCGCAAGGGGGCGGCGGGGCGGGCATTGTCGCCAGCAGCGCGGCGAGCAGCAGCGTGGCGGGCATCTCGATCTCCCTCGACGCGCAGCGAAGCAGATGCTTCATCGATTGTCACCCGGACGTCGCCAGATCGGGGCAGTCGACCTATTCTCGTCGGCGGGAGAGACGCGTCATGAGGGATTGGGATCATGTCGTCGCCGCGGGGCTCGCGCTGCCCGGGGCGGTGCTCGGCACCAGCTACGGCGAGCCGGCGCTACTGCTGCGCGGCAAGATGCTCGCGGCCACGACCGCGCCCGATCGCGCGAGCTTCGTCCTCCACGTCGCGCTGATCGAGAAGGAGGTGCTGATCGCGACCGATCCCGCCACCTTCTGGGAGACCGACCATTATCGTGGCTGGCCGGCGGTGCTGGTGCGCTACGGCACCGACGCCGACGCGCGGATCGCACTGCTACTCGAGCGCGCCTGGTGGGATCGCGCGTCAGCCACGCAACGAAGGGCGCGCGGCGAGCGGCCGTGAGCGCTGTCCTACACAGAGGCGGCCGGGTTACACCGCCGCGATGCTCAGCTTCGCTCGCATCCAGCCTTGTCAAATCCGGCAGCCACACACGCCTGTGGCGCGAACGGCTCAGCCGGAGCGGGCGACTCAACGTTCGGCCGCCACCTGCTCCCAGAGGCTCAACTTTCTCAACATTCGCGTGTGGCCGCATGCCCCATCGAACCGCGATGCGGCGCTCCGCACTATCGTGGCGACACCCTATGCGTCTGAGAAACCGCCTCCTTCGCCGCGTGCCTCGCTATCGCTCCAGCATCAGCGCCGCCGTCGCCTTCGCGCTGCCCACCACGCCCGGTATGCCCGCGCCCGGGTGCGTCCCCGCGCCGACGAAATACAGGTTGGGGATCGCATCGTCGCGGTTGTGGACGCGGAAATAGGCGCTCTGTGTCAGCACCGGCTCAAGCGAGAAGGCGCTGCCGAGATGCGCGTTGAGGTCGGCCGCGAAGTCGGTCGGCGCGTAGCTGAACTTGGTCACGATGCGGTCATGGATGTCGGGGATCAGGCGGCGCCCGACCTCGTCGAGGATGCGCTGCTCGAGGATCGGACGCACCGTCTCCCAATCGCCGGTGTACTTGCCCATGTGCGGCACCGGCGCGAGCGCGTAGAAGGTCGAGCAGCCCTCGGGCGCGAGGCCCGGGTCGGTCACGGTCGGGTGGTGGAGGTAGAGCGAGAAGTCCTCGCTCAGCACGCCGTGATCGTAGATGTCGTCGAGCAGCCCCTTATAGCGCGGGCCGAACAGGATCATGTGGTGCGGGATGCCGGGCCACGTGCCCTTGATCCCGAAGTGCACCACGAACAAAGAGGGCGAGAAGCGCTTGCGCTCCAGCCGCGCCGCGGTCCGCTTGGCCGCGCCCGAGCCGGGCAGCAGGTCGCGGTAGACGTGGAGGATGTCGGCGTTGGCGGCGAGCATGTCGGTGGGCGTGCTCCACCCGCTGGCGGTCTCCACCGCGGTGACGCGATCGCCCAGCGTCTCGATCCGCGTCACCGCGTCGTTGAGCCGCAGTGTACCGCCGAGCCGCTCGAACAGCGTCACCATGCCCGCGACCAGCCGGTTGGTGCCACCGCGCGCGAACCACACGCCACCGTCGCGTTCCAGCTTGTGGATCAGCGCGTAGATCGCGCTGGTGGTCATCGGGTTGCCGCCCACCAGCAACGTGTGGAACGACAACGCTTGGCGCAGCCGCTCGTCCTGCACGTACTTGGACACGATCGAGTAGACCGAGCGCCACGCCTGGTATTTGGCCAGAGCGGGCGCCGCTTTGATCATCGAGGCGAAGTCGAGGAAGGCGACATGGCCGAGCTTCTCATAGCCCTCGCGGTAGACGCCGGCGGAATAGTCGAGGAAGCGCGCATAGCCCGCGACGTCGGCGGGGTTCAGCTTGGCGATCTCGGCGCGCAGCACCTGATCGTCGTTGGTATAGTCGAAGTTCGTCCCGTCGGGCCAGTTGAGCCGGTAGAAGGGCTGCACCGCTTCCAGCGTGACGTCGCTCGCCATGGTCTGGCCGGAGAGCGCCCACAATTCCTCGAGACAGGCCGGGTCGGTGATCACGGTCGGCCCGGCGTCGAAGGTGAAGCCGTCGCGCTGCCACACATAGGCGCGCCCGCCGGGCTTGTCGCGTGACTCGAGCACGATCGTCTCGACCCCCGCCGACTGCAGCCGGATCGCCAGCGCCAGGCCGCCGAAGCCGGCGCCGACCACCACCGCGCGCGTCATGCCGCGCCCCGCAGCGCCGCGATGGCGCGGCCGAGCGGCACGGGCGGCCGCCCGCTCAGCACGCGCGCCTTGTCGAGCGCGGTCGAGCGCGCCGCGTAGAAGCGTGCCACCAGCGGCGCGGGCAGGCGGTAGAAACGTTCCAGCACGCGATAGCGCTGGTCGGGGTCGGCGGCCTTGAAGAGCATGAGGTCGAGCATCCGATAGAAGCGCCGCGCCGCCCACAGCCGCGCCGCATAGGAGTAAGTGAGGTCGTGGAGCGCCGCACCCGAGAAGTCGTGCTGCGCCGCGACCAGTTGCGCCAGCCGCACCGCGTCGGGCAGCGAATAGCCCGTGGTGGGATGGAACAGCCCCGCCCGAACGCCCGCCTTGGCCAGCTTGCTCCCGCCGCTGCGCCAATAAGCCTCGAAGTCGCCGCCATAGACCACCGGGAGCACGCCCTGTTCGCGGTGGATTGTCTCGGTGACGCTCCAGCCCTTGTCGGCGGCGTAGCGCTCGACCCGCGCCGCCACCGCGGCGACGTCGAGCGTGGGCGAGTCGCTGTAATAGGTGTCCTCGACCAGCAGCCGGTCGGCGGCGAAGGGCAGCAGGTAGACGAAGCGATAGCCGTCGAGCTGCGCCACGGTCGAGTCCATCACCACCGGGCGTGTGACGCCGTGTGCGCCGGCGACGCGCAGCTCGTGGCCGACGAACTTCTGCCAGCCGCAGTCGAGCGCGGTGAGATCGCCCGCGCCGCGCGCGTCGATCACGCCGGCGGCGGTGAGCCGGTCGCCGTTGGCGAAGACCACCGCGGTGGGGCTGCACGCCAGCACGCGCCGACCGGTCATCAGCGCGCGCCGCGGCAGCGTGGCGCGGACGTGCGAGTCGAGCCCGCTCGACCGGACGGAATAATAGGCCTGCGCGAGGTGGCGCCCGTGCGCGGGGAAGCGCACGTCGTAGCTCGGCCACGCATGCGCCACCAGCGGCGCAATCAGGTGACGGTCGGCGCGCGCGACGTCGCCGCCGAAGAAGGACCAGAGATGGTTGCCGCCGATGACCTCGCCCGCCTCGATCAGCCGGACGTCGAGCAAAGGATGGCGCGCGTGGACCGCGAGCGCGATCAGCGCGCCGGCGAGACCGCCGCCGACGATCGCCAGGTCGCATCTGTGGGTCGCGGGCATGGTCCGGCGCTAACCTATCGCAGCCCCGCGGGGAAGCCCGGTGAGCGTGGGCGCGGGGCGGAGAGCGGGAAGACTCGCCCGACCCGCGCGGCGGCTCTGGGCGAGCGTCGCGCGGCGCGCTACAAGACGCGCCTTCCTCTGCTGGAGCCGACTGCCATGCGCCGCGCCGTCATCACCGCCGTCACCGCCGCTCTCACCGCCGCGCTCGCCGTCCCGGCGGCGGCGACGCTCAAGCCCGGCGCCGCGGCGCCCGATTTCTCCACCCGCGGCGCGATCGCGGGCAAGGTGGTGCCGATCAGCCTGCGCGAGCAGCTCCGCCGCGGCCCGGTGGTGCTATATTTCTTTCCCGCCGCCTTCACCTCCGGCTGCAACGCCGAGGCGCGCGCCTTCGCCGAGAAGGTCGACGCCTTTCGCGCCGCGGGCGCGACCGTGATCGGCATGTCGGCCGACAACGTCCAAGACCTGCAGCGTTTCTCGTCGAGCGAGTGCGCGGGCAAGTTCGCGGTCGCCAGCGCCGGCCCCAAGGTGGTGGCGGGCTATGACGTCGCGCTCGGCCGCGCGGTGAAGGGCAAGAGCGTGACCAGCCGCACCAGCTACGTCATCGGCCGCGACGGCAAGGTCGTCTTCGTCCACGACGACATGAATCCCGCCGAGCATGTCGCGCTGACGCTCGCAGCGGTGCAGAAGCTCAAGCAGGGCTGATCGCGCCTGACTCGGCGCGGTCAACGCCGAGTCACTATATCTTAGCGAGTCGGGCGGTAGCGTCCTGGTCCGGCGGGTCGCGGTAGGCGGGGCGCCGTGGGCGCGTGGGGGCGCGCCGGTTGGGACGAGGCGAGGCTCCGCGGGAGCCGATCGGGGGCGAGCGGGTGGCGAGCAGGGCGGTCGACGGGCGGCAGGGGACGGCGGGCGACCGTTTGTTCACCCGCGTCGGCGCGTTCCTGTCGGCGCACCGGCTCAGCCCCGACCCGGCGCATTATGCCTTCGCTTATGCCGTGATCGCGCAGCCCGACGGGCTGATCGCGCGCCGCGTCGCCGAGCTGACCGACGGCGGCGTGCGGCTGACCGCGCGCGATATCGAGCAGCTCGGCGGCACCGCGCTCAGCGGCGCGCCCGCAGCGCTCGCCGACGACGCCGAGATGACCGCCGACGCCGCCACGCAGGAGGCGATGATCGAGCGCGTGCTCCACCAGCTCGACGGCTTCGGCGACACGGTGCGGATCGCGCACGCCGAGGCCAACGACTTCGGTCGCGATCTCGCGCGATCGGCGGCGGAGATGCGCGACGCCGGCGTCGGCGCGGGGGTGGAGGAGATCAGCCGACTCACCGCGGCGATGATCGAGCGCGTCCAGCACGCCGAGGCCAAATTGGAGAGCACGCGACGCGAGACCGAGGAGCTGCGCGCTGCCTTGGACGAGGCGCGCGGGTCGGCGCGCACCGATCCGTTGACCGAGCTGCCGAACCGACGCGCCTTCGACGAGGCCTTCGCCGCGCTGGCGCCGGGGGCGCGGGTCACCGTCGCGATGTGCGACATCGACCATTTCAAGCAAATCAACGACAATTTCGGCCATCCGGTGGGCGACCGCGTGATCCGCACTGTCGCGCGCACGCTCGCGGACGAGGGCGGCTGCCTGGTGGCGCGCTACGGCGGCGAGGAGTTCGCCATGCTGTTCGAGGGCGTGACGCCCGACGAGGCGGCGGCGCGGATCGATCGGGTGCGCGCGCATATCGGCGAGCGACGGCTGCGCGTGCGCGAGACCGGCCAGCCGATCGGCACAGTCTCCTTCTCGGCGGGCGTGACCGAGGGCTTGGCGGGCGAGGGCCGTGCCGCGCTGGTGGCGCGCGCCGACGCAGCCCTTTATCGAGCGAAGGAACAAGGGCGCGCTCGGACGATCAGGGCGTAGAGGAGTTCGGCCTCGTCCGTCCTGCGCCGCCCCGCTGCCGCGAGAGCGGATCAATCGCGCTGAACGCTGTTCGCCCGGATCGCCTCCCGGAGGAACCGCTTTGCCAACGCCCCCGGCGGGTCTGCTAGGGTCGTCATCCCGGCCCCTCGATGCGGCCGGCGGCCTCGCTCAGCGCAGAGCCGAGCCGGGAGCCAATCGCCCGCGCCAGTCGATGGGTGGCGTTCGCGGCACCATGGATCCCGGGTTGGCAAGAAACTCGGCTGGGGAGTCTACCAGAACAGGGGCGAGCGCACGTGCCGCGCCCGCCCCCCTGTCCTCACCGGTCGCGCCGGCCCAGAAGGCGCAGCCGCAGCGCGTTGAGCTTGATGAAGCCCGCCGCGTCGCGCTGGTCATAGGCGCCCTGGTCGTCCTCGAAGGTCACCACCTTCTCCGAGTAGAGCGAGTGCGGCGAGCGGCGCCCGGTCACCACCGCCTGGCCCTTGTACAGCTTCAGCCGCACCGTGCCGGTCACCTTGGTCTGCGAGTGATCGACCGCGGCCTGGAGCATTTCGCGTTCGGGCGAGAACCAGAAGCCGTTGTAGACCAGCTCGGCATAGCGCGGCGCCAGCTCGTCCTTGAGGTGCGCGGCGCCGCGATCGAGCGTGATCTGCTCGATGCCGCGGTGCGCCAGCGCGTAGATCGTGCCGCCCGGCGTCTCGTACATGCCGCGGCTCTTCATGCCGACGAAGCGATTCTCGACCAGGTCGAGCCGGCCGATGCCGTGCTTGCGCCCGAGCTCGTTGAGCTTGGCCAGCAGCGTCGCGGGCGAGCAGGCCTCGCCATTGAGCGCGACGCCGTCGCCGCGCTCGAAGTCGATCGTGATCGTCTCGGGGGTGTCGGGCGCGTCCTCGGGGTTGACCGTGCGCGAGTAGACGTAATCGGGCACCTCGTCCCACGGGTCTTCCAGCACCTTCCCCTCGGACGAGGTGTGGAGCAAATTGGCGTCGGTAGAGAAGGGCGCCTCGCCGCGCTTGTCCTTGCTCACCGGGATCTGATGCGCCTCGGCGAACTCGATCAGCTTGGAGCGGCTGGTGAGGTCCCACTCGCGCCACGGCGCGATCACCTTGATGTCGGGGTTGAGCGCGTAATAGCCGAGCTCGAAGCGGACCTGGTCGTTGCCCTTCCCGGTCGCGCCGTGGCTCACCGCGTCGGCGCCGACCTGCGCCGCGATCTCGATCTGGCGCTTGGCGATGAGCGGCCGCGCGATCGAGGTGCCGAGCAGGTACAGCCCCTCGTACAGCGCGTTGGCGCGCATCATCGGGAAGACATAGTCGCGCACGAACTCCTCGCGCAGGTCGTCGATGAAGATATGCTCGCGCTTGATCCCCATCAGCTCGGCCTTGGCGCGCGCGGGCTCCAGCTCCTCGCCCTGTCCCAGATCGGCGGTGAACGTCACGACCTCGCATTGATATTCGGTCTGGAGCCATTTCAGGATCACGCTGGTGTCGAGTCCTCCGGAATAAGCGAGGACGACACGCTTGATCTGGTCGGTCATGGGGCAGGCTCCTTTCGCGCGCGGGCGCTACGCCAGCGCGCCGCGCGAGGCAACCGCGGCGGTGCCGCGCGCGACCGTTCACCGCGCGTACAAGCGCCCACCGCCAAGCCGCCTTGCATGCTGAGGACGCACACCACGCTCGCCGCCGCGCTCGTCGCGCTGCTCGCCACGCCGGCGCTGACGGTCGCCGCCATGGGGCAGGAGACGCGCGCCACCGCCACCGCCAAGCTCGATTCCGAGTTCGCCGCCTCGGACACCAACAAGGACGGATATCTCTCGCTCGCCGAGTTGGAGGGCCGGATGGCCAAGATGAAGATCCGCGGCAAGACGCTCGACGCGATCCATGCCAAGCGAGTCGCCGCGCTGGTGATGGCGCGCGGTGACCTCGACAAGGACGGGCGGCTGAGCCGCGCCGAGTCGAACCAGCTAATGGGCGCTGTTTTCTCGGCCTACGACCTCAACCATGACGGCAAGGTCGATGCCGCCGAGGCCGCGCGCGCCCGCTCGATGGCTGACGGGGTGGCGAAGGGCGGGGCAACGCCGAAGAAGTGACGCCGTCCGGTGCTGCTGCGGACGCAGGAGCCAGGGTCACGCACGTCCTGCCCACGATCCTGGGCTCCTGCGTTCGCAAGAGCACGACGGATCAGGGCGCGACGACCGCCGTCACGCGCTCCGCAGCCGCCGCTCCTCCTCGATCATGTAATCGCGCGTCAGCGGCAGGCCGAACCGATCGCGGCTGAACTGGATCTGGTAGTTCACCAGCGGCCCGTTGGTGAAAGAGACGATCGCGCCCGCCAGATAGAAAGTCCACATGCGGAAGAACCGCTCGTCGTAGAGCGCGACGATCGCGTCGCGCTCGGCGACGGTGCGCTCGTACCAGGCGCGCAGCGTCATGGCATAATGCATCCGCAGCACTTCCACGTCGGTGACGAACCAGCGGATGAACTCGTTGGCCTGCAGCACCTCGGACAGCGCGGGGATGTAGCCGCCGGGGAAGATGTATTTGTCGGTGAACTTGTCGGTGAAGTTGGGCCCGTCGGCGCGCCCGATCGTGTGCAGCAGCATCACCCCGTCGGGGGTCAGCAGGTCGCGGCACTTGCTGAGGTATGTCCGGAAGTTACGCACGCCGACATGCTCGAACATGCCAACCGAGACGATGCGATCGAACGGCCCCTCCAGCGCGCGATAGTCGATCAGCTCGAACTTGACCTTGTCGGCGACGCCCGCCTCCTCGGCGCGGCGGCGCGCGACCTTGAGCTGCTCCTCGGAGAGCGTGATCCCCAGCACCTCGGCGCCGGTCTTGGCGTGGATATACAGCGCCATGCCGCCCCAGCCGCAGCCGATGTCGAGCACGCGCATGCCCGGCTTGATCGCCAGCTTCGCGACGATGTGCGCCTTCTTGTCGGCCTGCGCTTGCTCGAGCGAGTTGGTCGGATCGGTGTAATAGGCGCAGCTGTACTGTTTGTCGGCGTCGAGGAAGAGATCGTACAACCGGTCGGACAGGTCGTAATGGTGCGCGACGTTGCGCTTCGACGCCTTGGCCTGGTTGCCGGTGAGACGGTGACGAATCTGGCCCTTGAGCGTGCGCCAGCGATTGGCGGCGAGGCGGTTGACGCCATTCTCCCAGCGGCTGTTTGACGTGGCGAGCAGCAGCAGATCGAGGATGTCGCCCTGCTCGACGATCAGCTTGCCGTCCATGAACGACTCGCCCGCGCCGAGCGCCGGGTCCGCGACGAGCGCGCGATACACCGAGCGATCGGTGATGCGGATCGCGACCGGCTTGAGCGCGGGATCGTCGCTGCCGAAGCTCGCGGTGGTGCCGTCGGGCTTGGTGAGGGTAAGGCGTCCGCGCTTGATCGCGCGGCTGAGAAAGACGTCGATGAGTGCCATTCGACCTCTGCTAATAAGGTTGCGTCGCGCAATCCATAGCTTCGGTGAGTCGGCGAGCGTTGCGCGCGCGCGCGCCGCGCTCTAGGCGACCTTTCCCATGCGCTACGTCAGCACCCGCGGCACCGCCCCCACGCTCGACTTCGCGGGCGCGACGCTCGCCGGCCTCGCCGCCGACGGCGGTCTTTACGTCCCCGAGACCTGGCCGACGTTGTCCGAGGAACAGATCGCCGCGCTGGCGGGCAAGAGCTACGCCGAGACGGCGGCGGCGGTGATGGCGCCGTTCGTCGCCGGGTCGCTGAGCCAGGACGAGCTGCGCGCGCTGTGCGACAGCGCCTATGGCCGGTTCGCGCACGACGCGGTGACCCCGCTCGTCCAGCTCGACCACGACCAGTGGCTGCTTGAGCTGTTCCACGGGCCGACGCTGGCGTTCAAGGACGTCGCGCTCCAGCTGCTCGGGCTGTTGTTCGAGCGATTTCTCACCGGCACGACCGAGCATCTCACGATCGTCGGCGCGACCAGCGGCGACACCGGCTCGGCCGCGATCGACGCGGTCGCGGGGCGCGCGGGCATCGATATCTTCATGCTCCACCCCGAGGGGCGGGTGAGCGAGGTGCAGCGCCGCCAGATGACCACGGTGGGCGCGCCCAACGTCCACAATATCGCGATCCGCGGCGACTTCGACACCGCGCAGGCGCTGGTCAAGGCGATGTTCAACGACGCCGCCTTTGCCGGACGCTTCCGCCTGTCCGCGGTGAACTCGATCAACTGGGCGCGGTTGATGGCGCAGGTGGTCTATTATTTCTACGCGGCGGTGCGGCTCGGTGCGCCGGCGCGCGCGGTGGCGTTCAGCGTACCGACGGGTAATTTCGGCGACGTCTTCGCCGGCTATGTCGCGGCGCGCATGGGGCTGCCGGTCGCGAAGCTGGTGGTCGCCACCAACGTCAACGACATTCTCGCGCGCGCGCTCAGCACCGGCGACTATTCCAGCCGCGAGGTGGTGCCCACCGCGACGCCCTCGATGGACATCCAGGTCTCGAGCAACTTCGAACGGCTGTTGTACGATCTCGGTGGGCGTGACGGCGCCGCGCTGGCGACGCAGATGCGCGGCTTCGAGGCGGAGCGGGCGATGCGGCTGAGCAACGCCCAGCGCGAGGGCGCGGCCAGGCTGTTCGTCGGCGAGCGCGTCGACCCCGACGGCATGGCGCTGGCGATGCGTCACGCCTGCGAGCGCGCCGGCCAGGTGATCGATCCCCATACCGCGATCGCGCTGGCGGCGGCTGAGCGCCACCTCACGCCCGACGTACCGATGGTGACGCTCGCCACCGCGCACCCCGCCAAGTTCGGCGACGCGGTGGAGCGCGCCACCGGGGCGCGGCCGTCGCTGCCGGCGCGCGTTGGCGACCTGTTCGAGCGCGAGGAGCGTTGCGTCACCCTCGATGCTACTTATACCGCGGTGAGCGCGCACGTCGCCGCGCACGCCGTCCCACGCGGCTGAGGCGCGCATGGACCTGGTCACGCTCACCGGCGAGCCCTGGGCGGATTACGGGCTTATCGACTCGGGCAATGGGCGCAAGCTGGAGCGCTACGGCCGCTTCCGCTTCATCCGCCCCGAACCGCAAGCCTTGTGGGCGCCCGCGCGCGAGGACTGGCGCGCGCACGGCGCCTTCGTGCCGGGCAGCGACGAGGAGGGCGGCGGCCGCTGGGACTTCAGCGAGCCGGTGCAGCGCGAGGGTTGGCCGCTGACGTGGGACAAGGTGCGCTTCACCGCCCAGACCACGCCGTTCCGCCACCTCGGCTTCTTCCCCGACATGGCGCCGGTGTGGGCGTGGATGCGCGAGCGGCTCGCCGGGAAGGACTCGCCCGAGTGCCTCAACCTGTTCGGCTATACCGGCGTGGGCACGCTGGCGCTGGCGAGCGAGGGCGCGCGCATGGTGCACGTCGATGCCTCGAAGAAGTCGGTCGAGGCGGCGCGCGGCAATGCCGCTTTGTCAGGCCTGAGCGACGCGCGGGTGCGCTGGATCATCGACGATGCCGCCAAGTTCGTTGCGCGCGAGGTGCGGCGCGAGCGGCGCTACGACGGAATCCTGCTCGATCCGCCCAAATACGGCCGCGGGCCCACGGGTGAGGTGTGGCGGCTGGAGGAGGACCTGCCCGGCCTGATCGCGGACTGCCGCCGGCTGCTCGACGCCGAGTCGCGCTACCTGTTCCTCACCGTCTACGCAGTGCGCATGTCGGCGCTGGCGATCGGCGAGATGTTGCGTCAGGCCTTCGCCGACCTGCCCGGCACGGTGGAAGCGGGCGAGCTCGCGGTGCGCGAGGAAGCGCGCGGGCTGGCCCTGCCGACCGCGATCTGGGCACGCTGGTCGCGGTAGGGTCAAAGCTCGGCGCAGGAGCGACCCTGCCGAGCGGACCGGCGACGGTCACCTGCCCACGCCCGCATCCCACGAGCGCCGTGCGCCATCTCGACTGACGAACGCGACACCTTCCCTCGTCCTCCCCGCGGAGGCGGGAGCCAGACGCGCTGACGGCGCGGCTTCACCACCACTGGCGCTGTGTGTCTGGATCCCCGCCTTCGCGGGAATGACGGAAAGGGGGGCGTTCAAAGAATAAGTGCCGCCGGACGCTGCCAACCTTTGGCCAATTCCGCCGTATCACACAGGCGAAATCCGCCACCCCGCTGACCGCCTCATCAGAAAACCGCCCATTTCCGCCGTTCTCTCAACTTGGCACGCCCCCTGCAAAGAGCCTGGCATCGACCGGATGGCCCGGCCGACACCCACCAGGGAGACCTACCATGACCGCTCGTTTCGCCGATTTCGCCCGCCCGCTCGCCACCGTCGTCGCCGCCTTCACTGTCGCCGCGATGATGGTCGGCGCCGCCGTCCCCGTCCTGCCGATCGCCTGAGCGGAGCCGTGACGATGACCCGCCTGCCCTCGCTGCCGCACGCGCTGCTTCTCACCGCCGCCAGCTTCGCCACCACCGCGCTGCTGATCTACGTCGACGTCGCGAGTGCCGTGATCGCCTGATCACGGCACCGCACCGCGCGGCACGCGTTGCCGCGTCATGGACCGCGCCACCGACCCGACCCTCGACCGCTTCGTCGCCGCGCAGGCGAGCAGCTACGCCACCGCGCTCGCCGAGCTTCGCGCCGGCGCCAAGCGCAGCCACTGGATGTGGTACATTTTCCCGCAGATCGCCGGGCTCGGCCACAGCGACATGGCGCGGCGCTACGCCATCCGCGACCTGGCCGAGGCGCGCGCCTATCTCGCGCACCCGCTGCTCGGCGCCCGCTACGTCGAAAGCGCCGCGGCGCTGCTGGCGCACCGCGGCAGCGACGCCGCCGCGATCATGGGCGGGATCGACTCGACTAAGCTGCGCTCATCGCTGACCCTGTTCGACCGGGCGGGCGCGCCGGCCACGGTGCGCGAGACGCTCGACGCCTTCTTCGACTCACCCGATCCCGCGACGCTTCGGCTGCTCGAGCCCTGATCCCGGCTCAGGCAGCGCTCCAGCGCCCGCCGAGCGCGCGAAACAGGTCGACCTGCGCGTCCGCGACCAGCTGATCCTGCAGCGCCAGCGCGGCCTGGGCGTCGGCGAGCGTGCGCTCGGCGTCGAGCTGCGCCAGGCTGTCGATCTGCCCCTCGCGGCGCTGCGCGCGCGTGATCCGCGCCGCACGATCGGCCTGGCCCAGCGCCTGCTGGAGCGCGGCGCGGCGCTCGAGCGAGCGCGCGTAATTCGACAGCGCGGTCTCGGTCTCGCCCAAAGCGGTCAGCACCGTCCCGTCGAAGGTCGCTAGCGCGGCGCGCGTGTCGGCCTCGGCCCCGGCGACGCGCGCGCGCGCCTTGCCCGGGTTGACCGCCCAGTTGAGCAGCGGCCCGATGAGGAAGTTGAGCGGCCCCGCGCCGAACAGATTACCGAAGCCGGTGCTGGTCTGCCCGACCGACCCGCCCAATGTGATGCGCGGATAGAGGTCGGCGGTGGCGACCCCGATCCGCGCGGTGGCGGCGGCGAGGCTGCGCTCGGCGGCGCGCACGTCGGGACGGCGCGCGAGCAGGGCCGCGCCATCGCCGACCGGGATGGCCTGCTCGATCCGCAGCGCGGTGGCGCGTTCGCTCGCCACCTGGGGCAGCTCCTGCGGGGGGCGCCCGGTCAGCGTCGCCAGCCGGAACAGCGCCGCCTGGCGCTCGGCGACGAGCGAGGGGATGTCGGCGCGGCGCTGGTCGCGCAGCGCGGCGATCCGCGCGGTGTCGAGCGGGGTGGTCAGCCCCGCTTCGGTGCGGCGCTCGGTGGTGCCGACCTGGCGGTCGAGCAGCGCGACGATCCGCTCCGCCACCGCGATCCGCGCCGCCGCGGCGGCGGCGTCGGCATAGGCGCGCGTGGTGTCCGCCACGACGGCGACGCGCACCGCGTCGGCGTCGGCGGCGGCCGCCGCGACGTCGCCGCGCGCCGCCTCGACCCCGCGCGAGACGCGGCCGAACAGGTCGACCTCGTAGGCAACGTCGAGCCCGCCGTCGATCAGCCAGGTCTCGCCGCTCACCCCGGGCGGGCGCTGCGCCTGCGAGAAGCGGTTGTAGGTGCCGCTGGCGCCGAGCGTCGCCTGCGGGGTGCGGTCGTTGCGGACCTCGCGCAGCGACGCGCGCGCGCGTTCGAGCCGCGCGGTGGCGACGCGCACGTCGGTGTTGGCGGCGAGCGCCGCCTCGACCAACCCGTTCAGCACGGGGTCGTCGTACAGCCGCCACCAGTGATCGTCGGGCGCGGCGGCGAGCGTCGGCCCGCCGGTGCCGAGGAAGGGAGCGGCCGCGCTCGCCGCGGTAGCGGGGGCGCGATAGTCGGGGCCGGCGGCGCAGGCGGCGAGCGCCAGCGTGGCGGTGGCGGCGAGCCAATGCTTGATCATCGTCTCTCTCGTTTCCGTAACAGGAGTCACTCGGCGGGCTGGAGCGCGGCGTCGTCCGGACGCGCCGCCCGGCGGCGGGCGAGCCGCGCGCCGAGCGCGCGGCACACCACGTAGAAGGTCGGCGTGAAGATCAGCCCGAAGCCGGTCACCCCGATCATCCCGAAGAACACCGCGGTGCCCAGCGCCTGGCGCAGCTCGGCGCCGGCGCCGGTCGCGATCAGCAGCGGCACGGTGCCGAGGATGAAGGCGAAGCTGGTCATCAGGATCGGCCGCAGCCGCACCTGCGCCGCCTGCACCGCCGCCTCGACCGGGGTGAGCCCGTCGCGCTCCTCCGCCTGCTTGGCGAACTCGACCACCAGGATCGCGTTCTTGGCGGCGAGCGCGATCAGCACGACCAGCCCGATCTGCGTCAGCACGTTGTTGTCCATGCCGCGCAGGTTCACCCCCGCCATCGCGGCGAGCAGGCACATCGGCACGATCAGCACGATCGAGAGCGGCAGCAGCAGGCTCTCATATTGCGCGGCGAGCACCAGGAACACGAACACCACCGCCAGCGCGAAGACGATCCCCGCGGTGTTGCCCGCCGCCTTCTGCTGGAAGGCGATCCCGGTCCACTCGGCGCCATAGCCCGAGGGGAGGGTGTCGTGCGCCAGCTTCTCCATCGTCACCAGCGAGCGGCCCGAGGAGTAACCGGGCGCGGTGTCGCCGTCGACCTCGACCGCGGGGTAGAGGTTGTAGCGCGTCACGCGATAGGGGCCGGTCCGGTCCTGGAAGGTCGCGACCGAGCCGATCGGCACCATCGCGCCCGAGGCCGAGCGGGTCTTGAGGTTGGCGATGTCCGCCGGGGTCGAGCGGAACGGCGCGTCGGCCTGCGCGGTCACCCGGTAGGTGCGGCCGATCAGGTTGAAGTCGTTCACGAAGGCGCTGCCGAGATAGACCTGGAGCGCCTCGAACACGCGCGCCGGGGGCACGCCGAGCAGGTCCGACTTAGCGCGGTCGACATCGGCGAAGATCCGCGGCGTGGCGGTGTTGAAGAAGGTATAGACCTGCGCCAGCCCCTCGGTCTGGTTGGCGGCGCCGATCAGCTTGCCCGCCTCCGCGCCGAGCGCCTGATAGCCCGCACCCTGGCGATCCTGCACCATCAGGCGATAGCCGCCGGCCGAGCCGATGCCCTGGATCAAGGGCGGGGGCACGACGAGGATGCGCGCCTCGTCGATGTCGCCGGTGACCTCGCGCGTCTTCTGCATGATGCCGGCGAAAGTGACGCCGAGCTTCTCGCGCTCGGCGAAGGACTGGAGCGGCACATAGGCCGCGGCGGTGTTGGGGGCGAGCGTCTGCGACGGGCCGTCGAAGCCCGCGAGCATGACGACGCCCTTCACCCCCGCGAGCGGCAGGATGCGCTTGGCGACCTTCTGCACCACCGCGTCGGTGCGCTCGACCGAGGCCCCCGCGGGCAGCTGCACCACGGTGAGGAAATAACCCTGGTCCTGCGCCGGGATGAAGCCGGTCGGCGTCGCCCAGAACAGCGCCACGGTCGCGGCGATGAGCCCCGCATAGACCACCATCATCCGCTTGGGCGCGCGCACCAGCCTGGCGGTGAGGTTGGCATAGCTGAGACTCAGCCGCTCGAACGCGCGATTGAACGAGTCGCCGGCCGAGCGCAGCGCGCGGGTTACACGATTGCCCGAATCGTGCGACTCGTGCGGGCGCAGCAACAGAGCGGCGAGCGCGGGCGAGAGCGTCAGCGATACCACCAGCGAGATCACCGTGGCGGTGGCGATCGTCACCGCGAACTGCTGGTAGAAGGCGCCCGAGAGGCCGGTGAGGAAAAGCGTCGGCACGAACACCGCGCACAGCACCAGCACGATCGCGACCAGCGCGCCCGAGACCTCGTCCATCGACACCTTGGCCGCCTCGAGAGGGGAGAGCCCCTGCTCGAGGTTGCGCTCGACGTTCTCGACCACGACGATCGCGTCGTCGACGACGATGCCGATCGCCAGCACCAGCCCGAACAGCGACAGCGTGTTGAGCGAGTAGCCGACCGCGGCGAGCACCGCGAAGGTGCCGACCAGCGAGACCGGGATGGCGACGATCGGGATGATCGCGGCACGCCACTTCTGGAGGAACACCAGGATGACCAGCACGACGAGCACCATCGCCTCGAACAACGTGTGGATCACCGCGTCGACCGACTGGGCGATGAACTCGGTGGGATTGTAGATGACGCGATATTCGAGGCCCTTGGGGAAGGACTTGGACATCGCCTCCATCTCGGCGGTCACCTTCTCGGCGGCGGCGAGCGCGTTCGAGCCGGGGCGCTGGAACACCGCCGCGATCACGGTCGGCTGCCCGGAAAGATAAGTGTTGGAGTTATAGTCCTGCGCGCCGAGCTCGACGCGCGCGACGTCGCGCACGCGCACCTGGCGGCCGCTGTCGTCGGTGCGGATCACCACGTCGGCGAACTGGTTGGGGTCGACCAGCCGGCCCTGGGTCTCGACGTTGAGCTGGAAGGCGTTGCCGTTGCCATAGGGCGGCTGGCCCAACGAGCCCGCCGCGACCTGGACGTTCTGCGCGCGCAGCGCCGCGACGATGTCGCCCGCGGTGAGGTCGAGCGCGGCGGCGCGACCGGGATCGATCCACACGCGCATCGCATAGTCGCGGCTGCCGAACAGGCGGACGTCGCCGACGCCGTCGATGCGCGCGAGGCGGTCGCGCACCTGGGTCAGCGCGTAGTTGGAGATATAACCGCGATCGAGCGACTTGTCGGGCGAGATCAGGTTGACGACCATGAGGAAGTCGGGGCTGGTCTTGCGCGTCACCACGCCGAGCCGCTGCACCTCCTCGGGCAGCCGCGGCACCGCCACGGCAACGCGGTTCTGCACGAGCACCTGCGCGGCGTCGAGGTCGGTGCCGATCTTGAAGGTGACCGTGATCGTCAGGTTGCCGTCGCCGGTCGACTGGCTCGACTGGTACAGCATGTTGTCGACGCCGTTGATCTCCTGCTCGATCGGCGCGGCGACGGTCTCGGCCACCGTCTCGGCCGAGGCGCCGGGGTAATTGGCGGTGACCGTCACCGTGGGCGGCACGATGTCGGGATATTGCGCGACGGGGAGGCCCCAATAGGCGATCGCGCCGACGATGGTGATGATCACCGCGATAACGCCGGCGAAGATCGGGCGGGTGATGAAGAAGCGCGAGAGGCGCATGACAGGCTCCCCGAGTGCGAGGATGAATAGGGGCCGCTGGGAAGCGGCGGATCGGAGGCGGCGGCGACGCCGCCGTGATCAGGAGGTGAAGGTGGCCTCGCCGGTGATCGGCGCCGCGCCCGGCGGGGCGTCGCCGCCGCTCGCCGGCGCGATCGTGCCGGCGCGGACCTGCACCTTGGTGCCCGGCATCGCCATCTGCGTGCCGCTGATCACGACGCGGTCGCTGGGCGAGAGCCCGCTGCGCACAATGCGCAGGCCAGCGAGCACCGGGCCGAGCGTCACCGGCTTGGCGGTCACGGTGCCGTCGGCGCCGACGGTCAGCAGCGTCTTGCGCGCCTGATCGGTCTGCACCGCGGCGTCGGGGACGAGCAGCGCGCGGGTGGTCGCGCCCGACGCGAGCCGCATGTTGCCGAACATGCCCGGGGTCAGGAACTGGTCCGGGTTGCGCAGCACCGCGCGGCTGCGGATCGTGCCCGAGCGCGAGTCGAGGCCGTTGTCGGTGAAGTCGAGCCGGCCGTGCCAGCGATAGTCACCCTCGTCCTGCAGCCGCACGTCGACCTCGGGCGCCGAGACCCCCGCGGCGCGCGCGCGCTTGTTCTTGAGGAAGAGCGCTTCCGAGCCGTCGAAGGCGAAATAGATCGGATCGAGCGCGTTGATCGTGGTGAGCAAGGTGCCGCTGGTGTCGCCGCCGGCGACCAGATTGCCCGGATCGATCCGCCGGTCCGAGACCCGCCCCGCGATTGGCGCGCGCACCTGGGTGAACTCCATGTCGAGCGCGCGCGCGCGCACCCGCGCCTCGGCGGCGGCGAGCTGCGCGCTGGCGGCACGGACGCGCGCGGTGAGCTGGTCGAGTTCGCCCTTGGAGACCGCGTCCTCGGCGACGAGCCGGCCGGCGCGGTCGAGGTTGGCGCGCGCGAGCAGCAGGTCGCTGCGCGCGGTGGCGACACCCGCCTGCGCCTCGGCGAGCGCGGCGGCGAAGGGGCGCTGATCGATGGTGAAGAGCAGCTGCCCGGCGCGGACGGTGGCCCCATCGGTGAAATGCACCGCGCTGATCGCGCCCGAGACGCGCGGGCGCACCTCGACCGAGCGGCTCGGCTCGAAGCGGCCGACGTAATCGTCCCACTCCGCGACGGTGCGCTGGAGCGGCGGCGCGACGGTGACGGTGGGGGCCGGCGGCGCGGCGACCGCTGGCTGCTCGCGGTGGAGCAAGGTGGCGGCGCCGATCACCGCGATGAGCGGGACGCCGATCCAGGCGGCGCGCCGGGCGGTGCTGGGGCGCGACGCGGGAGCGGCCTCGACCGAGTCGGCGGGGTCGATGGCGGTATGCATGTTCATGCGCGCGTCTCCTCGACGGCGTGAGGACGGTTCAGGCAGGCGCGATCGGCCATGAAGACGAATCCTGTGCGATGGGTGGCCGACCGCGTTCCGACGCGCGGGATACGCAGCGCGTCGGGCGAGGGCGGACGTGTCCGGTCACGCGGGCAAGTGCCCGGCGAGCGGAGTGGGAAAGATCGTTACGCGACGCCGCCCCCGAGTCAGGGCGCGGCACACTCGAGGATGGAAAGAGGATCCATGGCGGCTCCGTCGATCGCACAGGGGCACGCGGCCACCGTCCTTTCGATACCGTCTGGTATAGAAAGCGGCCTGACGTGGGTCAACCGGCTTTTTTGTACCGCGCGGTAGTTTTCTTTGTCGAGACCTAATGTGCGGCTTGTGCGCGCGATCGATTGCGGCGGGTGCGCGTCGCGCCGGGCCGTTCGCCTCAGCGTTCGGCCGGGTCGGACACCAGCTCGGCGCCGGTCGAGCGCCGCACCCCTGCACGGCCGCGGCGCTTGAGCTCGGCCTTGAGCGACTCGGGGCGGGGCGCGACGAGGAAGCCGAAGCTGACCGTCCCGTGCTTGGTCTCGACCACGTGGTGGAGCCGGTGCGCCTGGATGATCCGCTTCATATAGGCCGACTTGGGCAGGTAACGCGTCGGCAGCCTTTTGTGCACGATCACGTCGTGGAAGCCGAAGTAGATCGCGCCATAAGCCGCGATCCCCGCGCCGATCCAGGTGAAGCCCGGCCACCAGCCGAGCTGGACCCCGCCCAGGATCATCACGAACGACGGCACCGCGAAGATCGCGGCGTAGAGATCGTTGAGCTCCCAGTTGCCGGGGCGCGCGCGATGGTGGCTCGCGTGCAGGAACCAGCCCGGCCCGTGCATCACCCAGCGGTGCATCACATAGGCGAATCCCTCCATCAGCGCGACGGTGACGAGGAACAGGAGCAGGGCGGCCCACCAGGACATGCGCGACGATATAGCCATGGCGCGCGCGTCTCGCTACGTCGCAGCGCACCATGACCGACGATCTTCGCCCAGACGAGCTTACGTCCGCCGCCCTCGAGTCCAAGGCCTGGCCGTATGAGGAGGCGCGCAAGCTGCTCAAGCGCTGGCCCGACGGCAAGCCAGGCGGCGAGGCGATCCTGTTCGAGACCGGCTACGGCCCCTCGGGGCTGCCGCATATCGGCACCTTCAACGAGGTGCTGCGCACGACGATGGTGCGCAACGCCTTTCACGCGCTGTCCGACCAGAAGACGCGGCTGATCGCGTTCAGCGACGATATGGACGGGCTGCGCAAGGTGCCCGACAATGTGCCCAACGGCGCGATGCTGGCCGAGCATCTCGGCAAGCCGCTGACGCGCATCCCCGACCCGTTCGGCAAGTTCGACAGCTTCGCCGCGCACAATAACGCGATGCTGCGGCAATTCCTTGACCGGTTCGGGTTCGATTATGAGTTCGTCTCCTCCACCGATTATTACACCGGCGGGCGGTTCGACGAGGCGCTCAAGGGCGTGCTGCGCCACTATCAGGGCATCATGGATGTGATGCTGCCGACGCTCCGCGCCGAGCGCCGCGCCACCTACTCACCGGTGCTGCCGGTCAGCCCCACCACCGGCGTGGTGCTGCAAGTGCCGGTCGAGGTGGTCGATGCGGAGGCGGGGACGATCGCCTTCACCGACGAGAGCGGCGAGCGGATCGTCCAGTCGGTGCTGGGCGGGAAGGCCAAGCTGCAGTGGAAGGTCGACTGGGCGATGCGCTGGGTCGCACTCGGCGTCGATTACGAGATGGCGGGCAAGGACCTGATCGACTCGGTGGTGCAATCGTCCAAGATCGCGCGCGTGCTCGGCGGGCGCCCGCCCGAGGGCTTCAACTATGAGATGTTCCTCGACGAGAAGGGCGAGAAGATCTCGAAGTCCAAGGGCAACGGGCTCAGCCTCGACCAGTGGCTCACCTATGGCCCGGAGGAGAGCCTCGCCTTCTTCGCCTATCGCGAGCCCAAGAAGGCCAAGGCGCTGCATTTCGGCGTGATCCCGCGCGCGGTCGACGATTACTGGCAGTTCCGCGGCAATTACCCGACGCAGCCAATTGCGCAGCGGCTCGGCAATCCGGTGCACCATATCCATGACGGTAAGGTGCCCGAGGAAACGCTGCCGATCACCTTCGGGCTGCTGCTCAACCTCGTCGGCGTGATGGGGGGCGAGGCGACGCGCGAGCAGGTATGGGGCTATCTCGCCAATTACGTGCCCGACGCGTCGCCCGCGGCTTATCCGGCGCTCGACCGGCTGATCGGCCACGCGCTGGCCTATGCGCGCGACTTCGTGGCGCCGACGCTCCGCCGCCGCGCGCCCGTCGGCGTCGAGGTGCCCGCGCTCGAGCGGCTCGACGCCGCGCTCGCCGCGCTGCCCGCGGGCGCGAGCGCCGAAGACATTCAGAACATCGTCTACGAGATCGGCAAGGCCTCGTTCGGCGAGGCGGGCGGCTTCGCCGAGCTGCGCGACTGGTTCAAGGCGCTGTACGAGACGTTGCTGGGCACCAGCCAGGGGCCGCGAATGGGCAGCTTCATCGCGCTGTACGGCGTGGAGAACAGCCGCCGGCTGATCGCCGAGGCGCTGGCGCTGGTGTAGCGGGAGGAAGGAGTCACGCCGCCGAACCCGTCCGTCATCCCGGCCTTGAGCCGGGATCCATGCTGCCACCAGAGCAACGGCTGAGGTGGACGCGGCGCCATGGATCCCGGCGCCAAGCTGGGATGACGATCAGCGATGGGCAGTGGACGACTTCGGCAGCGGCGTACGTAAGGGTTGCTCGCATCACCGCGGTGGCGCGATGACCTGAGCTACCCTGCCGGCGTCGCCTCCACCTGCGCACCGGTGGCCGCGGCGGTCGCCGCGCCTGTGATCGCCGCCGACTCCAGCGTATCGAGCGCGGCGCGCGCCTCGACGTAGCGGCGTGCCGCCGCGATCCAGTTGCTCGCTTCGCCTGCGCCGGGCAGCCGCTCGACCTCGGCCAGCGCGGTCTCGACATTGCCCGTACCAAGCTGGCGTCGCGCGCGCGCCAGCCGGTCGGACGGCAGCGGCGAGGGCGTGCCGGCGCGGTGGATCACCACCAGGCTACGCAGCTCGCTGCCGATCCCGGCCCACCAGTCGCTCTTCTGCGCGAGCAGCGTCGGCGCCGCGGCGGTAAGCCCCTCGCGCAGGTCCTCCAGCGTCACCGGCGCGCGTGAGTCGCGGATCACGCCGTTGACCTCGCGCGGGAAGGCCGCGCCGAAGCGGCGACGCAGCTCGCCCTCGAGATAGCCGAGCCCGACACCGCGATCGAGCGCGCGCCGCGCCGCGAAGGTGATCAGGATCGCCTCGGCGCGCCCTGCATGGCTCTCCGCCTGCGCGCTCTGGCCGTCAATCCGCGCCGCGCGCGCCTCAAGATTGGCGAGCTGCGCTGCGAGCGCGGCCTCGCGCAGCGCCAGTGTCGCGACATCGGGGGTGATCGGCGCGGGCGTGGCGATAGGGACGGCGGCGGGCGCGGCGGAGCGGCCGAACAGGCCGGGCGCGTTGCGGGAGGCATAGGCCATCAGCGCGAGCCCGACCGCGAACGCGATCACCGCGATGACGAGCACCGGCCCCGTCCGCGATCGCTGCGCGCCCTGCGCCGTGTCCATCCCGTCGCTCACTCGCGCTTCCTCGCCGTCGAGCACCCTTATCCCCGCGCGCGCGTCACGGGTCAATCGCGAGCCCGGCGGCGCATTCCACGAGCGCGAGGTCGGTCGGCGCGCGCGCGGCCGCACCCGCCTGCCACCCGTCACCCGCCGCGGCGAGCACCGCCTCGCTCAGTGCGGCGAGCCGAACCCGCTCGCGCGGCAGCGCGGCGGCGAGCGCGGCGAAGCGCCCTGCCGCGCGCGGCGAGTGGAGCAGCACCACCGCGTCGAGCGCGGCGGCCAGCGCCTCGGCCGGCGGGGTCACCGCCACGCTGGCGTAGACCGTCACCGAGGGGAGCGCGAGCTTGCCCGCGCGGTCGCGGCCGGCGAGGTGGAGCAGTCGCGGATAGGCGCCTGCCAGCGTCACCGCGCCGGCGGCGTCGCCGCTGCCGACCAGCGCCACCGTCAGCCCCGCGGCCCGCGCCGCGCGGGCGGTCGCCGCGCCCACCGCCACCACCGGCAGCGCGGCGAGCCGCGCCAGCCCGGCGCCCGCGTGACGCACCGCATTGGCGCTGGTGATCAGCAGCGCGTCATAGTCGCGCACGTCGGGCACCGCCCAGGCGCGCGGCTCGACCTGGAAC
>Ga0265798_10002335_pt1 | contig 28207 bp, 20 predicted proteins | sample P3T30metagenome_FD_192430 | JGI IMG/M metagenome (GOLD analysis project Ga0265798, IMG submission 192430) | Plant litter microbial communities from East Loma Ridge, Irvine, California - P3 T30 | ecosystem: Environmental > Terrestrial > Plant litter > Unclassified | place: USA: California...
TGTTCTTTCTGTCTGGGTTCTTTTTTCTTCTTTGGTTGTTGCTGCTACTCCGGTTCTGGGGGGAAAAGGTCAATCGCCTTTCCTACCTTTTCTTGCAAGGCACGGCGTTTTTGGCAGGGTTTTGTTGAATGTCCTGAGATGTCGGGCGAAAAGGTGGCTGTGTTTTGTTCTTTCGAGTCCTGGCAACGGCCGGGAAGAACTGATGGGTCGGAATGATTATTGTTATTGTACTTCTGTCTTGGGACGACAGTCGAAATTTGGAACGCGGAAGCGTGGCAGATCAGTCAAGACTGCGGGAGAGGGAGGGAAAGAGCGGTCTAAAACCGTCTTATTGGTAACAGTGAAAGGCGCGTCTGAAAAGATTGCGAGACGAATGCAAATAAAAAAGAAAATTTGAATGCTAAAGATGAACCCCTTGCACCTGCTCAAATTCATCGTTAAAAATCTCTGTCTATCGAGACATCTCTCTCTGTTGTGATGTCGTGCTTCGTTTAGGGATTTGCATATCGGACACGTATCTCAAACACCAACCCCAATCCGCCTCAGCGTCTCTCGACCAGTAGTGACTTTCAACCCAACCCTAGCATCCAAATCGAACGCCTCGGCAGTCTCCACGGCTCGCAATTCGTCGCTGCACTTTTCCAACAGCGCCCTGTCGCCAGTTTCGTGTCCTGCTTCTTCCCAGTAGACGACGGCCCGCTCGTAATGCGCGACGGGTACGGGCCAGGTATCGGCGTGCACGCCGCCTGCGGTGCGCATGTTCGCGGGCGTGAGAGCGAGGAGGGGTGTAAGAGCGGTTGCGGCCGAGGGTAGGTCGCCTAGGAAGCGGTGGATCGTGGCAGTCAGGAGGGCGGCGATGGCTTGTTCGTCTTGGGGTTCTGGGTGGGGCGATGCTGCTGTGCTTGCGGCGGTGGGCGAGCGGGCGAGGGCGGCCAACGAGTCTTGCAATTGTGGCGCTGCCATGCGGCGGTATCCCGACCAGAAGTAGATCATTTCTTCCAGGGGGGAGACGCCGATGGCGTCGATGAGAGGGCAGCCGCGCTGCTCGGAGCGAGCGGTCCATTTTGCGATTTTGCGCGTTATGAAGACGTCGAAGGGCAGTTGGCGGGCCATGAAGCGTTTCTTGCCGGTGTGTTTCGGCACGGTTTTGATGAGCTCTTCGGCTCGGAGGGCGTGCTGGGCGCGTTCCTTCTCGCTGCCTGGGGATTGGCGGTAGAGTTCGACGTAGCAGGCGCCGGCGATGTAGTAATAGAGTCCATGCGACCAATTGTTCAGCTCGATACATTTGAGGAAACTGATGGCGCAGTCTTCGTAGCGGTGCAGGTACATGAGGTTGAGGCTGCGTTCGAAAGTCCTGAGGGCTTCAACTTGTTTGAGGGGAGAGGGTGTGTCGGATGGAGCGGTGAGATCGACGGCTTCTTGCAGTCGGTGGTCTGCGCTGAGCTCGCGAGCTTCTTCGAGGAGCCAGAGTTTGGATTTGGGATAAAGCTGGCGCATTTCCTTGAGGAGGTTACTGAGGCGTTCTCTAGGGACAGCATCCGCGGAGAGGATGTCGCAGAAGGCAATGGCGCCGTTGTGGAAGCCCAAAGTGATGAGCGAAGCCATGCCGCCGTTAATGTTGGTCTTGAAACGAGTTGCGGACCAAAGCAGGCGCAGGCCATTTGTACGATCCCCCTTGAAAGAGAAGAGGGAGAGTAGTTTGGCAAAAGTCGGAGGAACGATGCTGAGCAACAGTTGGAGCAGACCGTAACATAATGCCGTTCCTGAATGAATGAAGAGGTCAATCTCGTCGGTCGATACATCTCGGAAATCGACATCATTGTCAGATTGGGCCGCTGCGCCCGCAGAGGATGCATTGACGCCGCCTGGTGCCTTGTAATCCCCTGCGTTCTCTTGAGGTGGCGCGGCAGGTTTATCCTTGATATCAAGCTTCGACATGTCCAGACTCTCAAGATGTCCCTGGTATGCGTTGGGCGTTGGCTGGTCGGTATAAGTCTCCTTCGCATCTTCGAATTCCAAGTCGCTGTCATCGTCATCTTCTAAGTGTCTGGCATCCTTTGGCGTACGAGTCCCTGAGCTTTCCGAGGCAGCCAGGGTAGTTCCAGTGTCGAAAGTAGCCACTGAGGTCTTGGATCGGCCGGCTTTCGCGGATATGCCTTTCGCCTCTATGTACCGTCTTTCCGCTTCACTGATCTCATACAGCGTTCCGAACGCCTTGCGGAGTTTATAGAACCCTCGAAGACTCTCTGTCAGACTTTCATTAAGCACGGCGACCACTGCTCCCATGAGCTGCGACTCCGCATGGCATAGAGCATATTCGGATCCAACGGGATATATGGCACTTTGATGTGCGGTGGACGGATCTGCGAAGGTCAGTCAGACATGGCAGATTACCGGGGGAAGGACTAAGTTGAGGCTTGCTGCCGGAAGTCTAAACAATTCAAAAAGATGTAAAAGTTGGACGTACTGCGAGATTGTCAGTATTTTCCAAATAGCAGGCTGGACTCAAAATCTCGTACCCACGTATAGCTCGTTTCTGATGATCCAAGGCACTCTCCTCGGCCTCGGCCAGGCGTAGATTTGCTTGCTCGATGACCTCTTTCTCGAAGCCTAAAGTAGCTCTAAGGAATGTCGTTGTAGCACGACCAAGCTACTTCGTGCTGCAATTAGTCGAAATGTCCAGCGACACTGAGACTAGATAGTTCAAAGTGTCTTACCTTGTGGAAAGGTGAAGTGCCCTTTGCCAGTTCGGCTTCTGCAAGATCTACGTCGTCTGAGGCAAATGTCAGTGGCGACTTTTCTGGTGAGATATATTGACACCTGTTACCGTTGAGAATATGAGCGGCGGCCGCGAGAGCCTCTCTCACTGGTCTCTGAGTTAGCAATTTTCATTTGTATAGTCTTTCAATATCACGTGGATATTTATCTTACAAGCGTGAGGCTCGTCCAAGGCAGTCAGCGAGCGAGTTGATGAACTGCTCGGAAGAGGTGTTTTGGCACTTAGCCAGCCCCCCATGCGCTTCATTGTGGCAGTATATCGATGGTGGTGATATCTAAAGAGTATGTGAATGGCAAAAGGAAGATATCCAAACAGTCCGTGTCATTCACTAAGCGGACCGGTGTTGTACCATTGTCCGTTGAAGACGTGAAGCCACCCAATCCAGTTCGCCCGCGCGTGGGGACAGCTGAAAGAATGACGCAGTCTACGGCCGGGGAAGAGACGACGGATGGGATCGAGCCGGGTTATCCGTTGAAAAATACCACGATGGAGTTGGGAGGAGGGAGTGAGAACGAGATGTCAGAGCACGTGTTGAGATAGACTGCAATCCATCCATCCCCGTGTGCTGCCAGGAGGTCGTCGAGAAAGCCCGGCTTCTGCTAGAAACTGTGGTTTGATGTCTGTATGCAGCCGAACAGCACATCAGCGGCTCCACAGGGTTACCTAAATGGAAGCAGACCTTCCAAGTTTGATCGAGCCAGTCTGCGACAGGCCATGTGCCAAACGTATGCAATAGCAAGATGTGTGTTGTTTTAGAGGCTACGTGACTTTCAGTGCAGAGCGAAATTGACTTGAAGACGGGATGAAAGACTTCCAGAAGCAACGATCCATGCATGAGAAGTCTGCGGGGAAATAACACGCCGACATCATCAAGGCTTGCTTTCCTCCTTGACTTCCTCCCAATGGCGGAGCAAGCATAGTAGCAGTACATGTAGGTAGATAGATTCGGCCCGAAGTTGCAGGTCCGATATGTCCATTACATGTATCAATGTGCGACATCGTTGCGAGTGATTGAATAGCAAGGCTAAGTACGTGGTTGGCGGTGTCACATCAACATCCCATACCAGCGTTCACTGGTCAAACTTCCACTGCCATACCCATCTTCATGAATGTCACCTCTGAAAGTTATCTAGAAACCACAAAACTCAGTCACAATTTCACAGAGATTGATGTACTGACTGGTGATGTTGATTCATCACATGCCGATTCGAGACACGGAGGACGTTATTTAGAGCACCAGTCTAGAACGAGAAAGGCCGGGAGCTTGTGAAGACGGGGAACGGGGGTGCCGTACACAGGGAGTAATGGCGCGTGAATCGTTGGAAACCTTACAGTTAGGAATGGTGGTGGGACAAACAAGAGGCCTCGCTTACATCGATGATATCAAGTCACTGACCATTGGCTTCTTATGTATACCTCATGCAAGAATCTGCATTTGAAGGTTTGCTCTCACACAGCAAGAACACATGTACATTGCAGTAATCCGCCGTCTCTTCCTCTTTCACTCTACGCATGTACTGCAATACCCTGAGCAATATATCTGCCACTTGATCGCGTAGCGAGTCCTTGCACAGCCCCCATCACGATTGGCACGATTGGCCCCTGTTCCGGGAAAAGTACACGCTGTCGTGTTCGTGTTCTGAGCCCTGACTTGAAGGTCGTCTCAACAAAGACCACAGTGGACGGCCCTGCTAAAAGGTACTACTGGCACCTACAGTAACTGCGACGTCGACAACTCTCTCTCTCTCCTTGGCGTGCCTTCACGACACCTGACGACCGCCACCGGTGCACACCACTACCACAACAGCATAGGTACATTACACCACTCCACTCCGCACATCAATTCAAGAACACCTCCTTGCTTCCACCTCGACTGCCTTTTAAGCCCGCCCAGCGTTGGCGACCTCTTGGACACTCACACACACACACACACACACACACGTCCGTGACCACCTGCGACTCGCCATCTCCACGTCCACGCCAATCCCCGACGGCTTAGCCCGAATCTCCGCGCCACAAGAACGCGTCCGTGCCGCTACCCGTATACTCCATGATCCATCCCTCCCACTGACACTCAACCAGACTTGTCCTGTTGAACACCTCTCACAATCACCGCAACCATGGATGGGTGGCAGGTTGCACAGAACTACTTTGGCTTCGCCGTCCTCGCTGGAGGCCTCGGAGGCTACTACTACTACACAACAAAGCGCAGCCAGCCTGCTGCTGCTGCCGCCGGCACTCGGCGACGCTCCACCAATGACTTCAAAGTCAAGCCCGACCGCCGCCTGAGCGTCCAGCAGCGGGAGCCCGCCCAGGCATCGGCTGTGACTGAGAAGCAAGAGAAGCAGCCCGAGGCCGCTGGCTCGAAGAAAAAGAAGGCCGCGAAGAAGCCACAACAGCAGCAACAGCAGAAGCCCAAGGCGCCGGCACCTGCGCCTGCGCCCGCAGTCGTTGTCCACGAAGACAAACCGGAGAAGGAGTCGGATCTCAGCAATGCGCAGTTTGCGGCACAGATGATGCAGGCCCGTCAGGGCGCCAAGCTCGCTGCCCCCAAGGGCAAGGAGAACCGTGTCAAGACCGTGAAGCAGAGCAGCGCCCGCGACTCCCCGATCCTGTCTTCTGGCTCTTCCCAGACCGGTGCCGAGGCCGACGATGATCTCTCCCCCGCTGCTTCCCCTGCCCTGAACTCTGGCGACGTGTCCGATATGCTTGAAGCCAAACCCTCTGGACCGACCTCTATCCGCCTGACTGCCCCTGTCAACCCGCAAAAGCAGCGTGCCCCGAAGCAAGCCAAGGAGGAGGTTGTTGAGTCGAAGAAGGCTCGCCAGAACCGCAAGAAGGTTGAGGAGCGCCGTATCCAGCGTGAAGCTGAGGAGAAGGAGCGCAAGGCTCTCGAGGAGAGACAGCGCCGTTCTGCTAGGGAGGCTCGTGGTGAGCCCGCCAAGAACGGTGTTCCTGTCACTCGTGCTCCCGCCAACAACCGCTGGGACGAGAAGAACGCCTCAGCCGGCGCCGCTGTCAATGGAGCCTCCAACGCCCCGCTCCTTGACACCTTTGATGCCGAGTCCACTGGCAGCTCGAACGGCGGCCTCGAAGCCAGCAGTGCTGCCACCAGCACTACCGACGCGAACCCATCGCAGTATGGCAACGAAGACGCTCAGGTCGCCAAGGCCATGAAGGAGAGTGAGGACGAGTCCGGCTGGACCACCGTCAGCGTCCCCAAGAAGCAGCAGAAGTCCCGCGATGAGCCCAGCGTCGAGGTCACTCCTATCGAGCAGCCGCAGGCCAAGCCGAAGGCAAAGGCTCTGCCGGCGAAGCCTTCCACGTTCGCTCCGAACTCCACCAAGCCCACTGGCTTTGCTGCGCTCGACCCTGACGACCCTTCCAACTGGGACGCTTGAATCATGTCCACACATGTATAGGGCGTGATCAAGCGCACCAAGATCGTTCTGATCGTCCACCCAAACCGCAGTGATGCAAAGCCGCGCAACAGCTCTGGACTACTACTCGTCCTGGAAAGAGTGCGCGCGCAGCCATCGCAGAGGCGGCAATAATTTATCTTATCTTCCCTGTTGTTGTTATTAACATTTGCGCTCCTTCGAAATTACCCTCCAGGACACATCACACTCCAAGGGTCAAACACCGGGCGTAAGGCGAGGACGGCGAAGAATATCACTAGGTTGATTGAGAGACTATGAACGCATTGATTGGCCAGGGAAGGATGGCGGCGCTGTCGTCAGCCAGGAGTTTGCCCGTCTTTGTTTGAAAGAAATACAGAAACGAAAATGAGAAAAGAATGAATTCTAGCTCCTTTCTTTGTTCCACATAATTTGCCAAGCAGGGCTATCTGTGATAATGGTCAACGAATTGTTGAACAATGATGAGCCGTTGAAACGCTTTTGGACTAGAAGCATCTCGTATGTAGGTAGGTAGGTAGGTAGCTTCCTCTTTTGGTCAGCATGGACAGACAGACGGAAAGCCTCTGATCAGCTTTCCATCACAGGGCTAATAGAAACCTGTACAATGGCCAGCCAGGAACTTTGCCCTCATCGATCTCGTTTGGCTAGAAATTGAAAACGGCGTCGCGATCGATGAACTACTCGCAAGTGCACTCCAGCGGGACAAGCATTGTAATGAAAATGATTCAGATATCTCCTTATAGCGAGTGGCTGTTATGCCGATCCCACATCTTTTTTTGCAGCAAACTTGCCAACATGGCCAACATGCATGCTATGGACTCTCCTGTTGTTACCGTTCGGGTCAACGTCGACAGGCCCGCAGGCTCGGGGCGACCAAGTCGACGCAGTGTACAGACTGGATCGAGTACCGAGGTGACTGAATCTTCGTTTTGAATGTCTCGTAGGGTCGCCGAACCGTCGAGTGGTTTGATTGTCGCCGGTATTATGCCACCCAGGGCAAGCAATAGCTAGGTAGGTACTGTAGGTAGCCGGCAATCCTTAGGACGCCCGTATAAGAGCCCCAGGCCCGAATGCTACGTCGGTGCTCTTGTTCCCCTTTGATTATTGTGTCTTTTCATAGTACATTGATTAATAGCCCTGCCTACCTGCAGCCTGTCGTTCATTACACCACCTCACCTCACGGCGTCCAACACACTCCTTTCTTCTCTCTACCCACCTGGACGAGATTCCTGCCACGTTGCCCTTTGTCCTCACAAACAGCTTATTGTCAGGCGTGAATCAAATTGCGGCTAAGCGACAGGCGCGACAATCCGAAGCAGCGGACTTGCAGTCGGACTCCGCTTCCTCGCAGCTGTGGTCAAAAGAACAGGTGGCAGGCGATTCAAAACGGCTCTTGGACCATTCGGGCGACGAGTTACCTTATTCGCAGCTCAAAGGCCTCCCTTTACCCCACTCTGACGCTCTCCGGACAGCTTTAATTGGAATATATACCACGACAGCTGTTGTCTATTATTACAGTCCGACTTTGCTGCTGCTTTCCCCTGATCAGTTCAGTCCAGACTCCAGAAGCCTGGCTTCCTCCACCACCTCAGCCAGCCAGCCAGCCAGCCAGCCATACACAGCGTAGCTCTGTATACACAATAAGCGACATCTCTGACCTCAGCATCGCTGAGCACCACCACCCTCTGCCGCCGACCATCCGACCGGCTTCCTCTCTGCCTCAAGACACACACGCCCGCGCTGCAGCGCTGCAGCCCACACATTTCTTCTCCCACCACCACAACCACATCACAAACCGCCCATCATGTCTATCCGTGGTACAGCAGGGTACCACCTCTCCGGCCAGAACGCAGGCTTCAACCCCGGCGCGGGTCCTTCTCGCAGCGACGCGACCAACGACCCATCTCCCCTCGATGCCATCCGCCAGCAAACGAGCAAGATCGAGGATTGGCTGGACTCGCTCAGCGAACCCGTCAAGCCTTATCTGCCCGCCATCGGCCGCTTCCTGATTGTCGTCACTTTCCTGGAAGATGCGTTGCGCATTTTGACGCAATGGAGTGATCAGCTGGTGTACCTGCACGATTACAGGCATAGTAAGTTGAAAACCCAAGATCCGTTGCTTGTGGAATAGGAAGGTCGGGACGAAAGAGCACTAGTGAAATGAAAGAGGAGGACGCATTATGGGAATATGGGAACACTTTCAAGAACCAATGGCTAACGGCAACACTTTCACCGCAGTTCCTACCGGCATCACGCACCTCTTCCTCATCGTCAACGTTATCGCCATGTTCGCCTCCTCCCTCATGATCATCATCCGCAAGCACAGCGAGTACGCTGTCATGGGTCTGATCGGCGTTGTCATCACGCAAGCGCTCGGCTACGGCTTGATCTTCGACCTCAACTTCTTCCTGCGTAACCTGAGTGTCATGGGTGGCCTGCTCATGGTCCTGTCCGACAGCTGGGTCCGCAAAAAGTTCGCGCCCGCCGGCCTGCCTCAGCTCGATGAGAAGGACCGCAAGATGTATTTCCAGCTCGCTGGCCGCGTGCTGCTCATTTTCCTCTTCATTGGCTTCGTCTTTGCCGGCGAGTGGAGCATTGGTCGCGTTGCGGTCATCATGGTTGGTCTCGTTGCCTGCGTGATGGTTGTTGTTGGTTTCAAGGCCAAGTGGAGTGCCATAATCCTCGTCACCATCCTGAGCATTTTCAACGTCTTTGTCAACAACTTCTGGACGGTAAGTCAAGAGTGGAATCCCAAAATTGGTGAATGTCAGGCTAATCATTCTCGATCTGCAGCTTCACGAGCACCACCCTCACAAGGACTTTGCCAAGTACGACTTCTTCCAGATCCTCTCCATTGTCGGCGGCCTTCTCCTGCTCATCAACATGGGCCCTGGTCAATACAGCTTCGACGAGAAGAAGAAGGTTTACTAGACGACGATTACGCGATCTCCTTCCCCATAGGTCGACGAATCACGACCCATTGCATAGTTCTTAAGGAGTCAACGATTGCAGCTCCCTCGGAGTAGCAACAGCGGCATCTGTTTCGAGGTCATCTGGATTGAAAAGAAGAACGAGCGGGGACCTACAAAAAAAGCAAATTTTGCATCTAGTCAACGGAGTACCCTCTTTTCCCTTCTCTTCTCCTTTGGGCTGTGGATCGGCGGATTCAAGACGTCGAGGTGGACAGACCTTTTTCTTCCTTGGAAAGGAAAAAGGAACGAGTCCTATTTCTCTTTTCTGTTTCTTAAGAGATTCTTGAGCCAGGCTGGACTGTATTGGAACACCGGCGATGATAGACTAGGTCCGTCAGTCAGCTGGGTTCGAGAACTCTACAAATTATGGGTTTCATTTGGTATGAAGATATTTGATAAACGTGCCTTGTTCTACATGTCGATATTATCTGCGTTAGTTTCAAGTGCTGTGAGCCTTCTCGCGTTCGATTCTTGGAAACCGATCGCCAATATCACAATGATTTTGCTTCAGTTATACCACCACGACTCGCACGTAAATGCCTGCATGTGCTCGAAAGAAATCACTGCTTCCGAAAGTCTACCTCCTCGGTTGGGGATATATGTAGCCATTGATGTACTCACAACAACACTAACCCTATTGTCAAATTAGGCTTCACTCGAGAATCGCGCTAACAACATTGAAGCTCGCATTCTTCCACTTCCCTTCCCTTCACTTTCATTTTGAGACGTGCATTCACTACTCAAGTCTCTAATACAATGGCGCCAATGACTCGACGTTCGCAAGCGGCCGCGTCTGCGGCTGCCAACACGACTGCAAACAATACAACCGGCGTTTCCAAACCCGTCACCCGCCGATCTCGCGCCCCGGCCACTACATCCGCCGCTACGCGTAAGGACCAATCGAGCTCTTGGGAAGTGCTGGACCGCGAATCTTCACGCGCAAACGACGAGGACATTGAATCCGAGCGCGACGCAGCGAGTGCAAGGGCGAGCGACATGGATTTCTCTACCACCACTCGCACCACCAGAGGCGCCGCGCAGACGGCCGCGGACTCCCTGCGCGACATTGCAGATCGCGTCGGCAAGGAGGTCGAAGTCTTTGCTGAGACTCTAGACCGCTTCTTCGATAACTTGCCGACTGCGCAGGATCAGTACGATGCCGCGCATGATCTGGTGCTGGAGTTCAAGGGGATCGCGGAGGCGGCTGTGGAGGATTTGCAGAAGGGACATGAGAGGGAGATCCGCGAGCAGTTGAGGACGGAGTGGAGCGAGCAGGCTCATCTCAGCGCTTTCGAAAGCGCGGGCAGATCCAAGGCTAGAACTGCTTTTTCTGGTCCTGCTGCTGAGAGGAAGAGGGAGCAGGTCGAAGAACTCAGATTGTGCCAGGAGGAGGCTGACACATGGGAGCTTTTCCGCATTGTTTTGGAGACGCACTACAACCCGAACACGACTTCTCACGAGCAAGAGAAAGAGGAGAAGCTCGCGAGGCTGGGCAACGTGCACAGGTACACGTCAGAGAGTGAGCTGTATGATCGCTTCCTCTTGGAAGACGACCTTGCGCGCGAGCGGCACATGGTGAAAACCTGGTTGGAGCAGACAGCCGAGAACCAGAAGAGCGACGTCCCGGGCATTGTTGCGGAGCTTGAGGAGAGAGCTGGGGCCGGCAAGGGGACCTGGACGAGAGGATGGATGCACACTAGGGAAAAGATCAAGAGTGAGAAGCGGATGAGGACCTGGCCGCAGCCGGATAGCTCGCCTCTGCCTCAGATCAGGCGAACGGACAACAACGAGATGCTCATCACAAGCCTGGACCCGGATGCGCCAGCCCGACAAGAAAGGACTCTAGAGAAGCAAGACGCTTACATTGAGCGTGCGTTCTGGATCGCTTGCTACGAGATGCTACGTCGTGGTAAGTCTTGGTCTGAAGTCTGTGACTGGTGCGAGGACCGCAAGGAAGGTTGGCGGGCTGTGGCCATGGGCAAAACTATGTTCACCTCAGAGACAGCGTCCAACATGGCCTGGAGGAAGATGTGTTTCCTTGCATCTCGCTCTGAATCGGTCGGTGACTATGAGGCCGCAGTTTATGGCCTTCTCGGTGGCAACGTCGAGGCTGTCAAGAAGATCAGCCGATCGGTTGACGACCACCTATACGCTCACTACAACGCTATCCTGATCCAGCAGTTCGATCACTACCTGCAAACCAACTACCCTCAACGCATTCCCCAGGCTCTTCAAAAGCGTGGTCACACTCAAGACAGCGTTGCCGATGCCAATGCAGCACAGCTTGAGATTCTGGCCTTGATCAACGGGCTGCGGAAGATAAGCACAACCAAGCACGAATCCACCACGCCTATCAAGATGCTTCAAAGTTACATCCTCGCCAACGAATGCGAGAGCTTGGTCCACACAGTCGGTACAGCAATCTCACGGGCAAAGAACATCACTGGAAATCCTGCCGACATGACCAACCGCATTCGGGCTTTGGTGAAGTACGGCTCAGGGCTCGCTGAGGATAAGATCGTCACGGACCTGAGAAGTCTGCGCATCACAACCCATATCAGCCTGGTTCTGCAGGTTCTGAGGACCGACGAGTTGGCGCCCGAACAAGTTGACATCGAGGACAACGTTGTCGACGCGTACATACAAGAGCTTCGCTCAGCTGGCAAGCGCGACAACACTCCTACCTATGCCTCCAGACTTCAGCCGGAGCGGTACACGATTGCTTTGTCCAGGGTCTTCCAAGACGTGTCCTCTCCGAAAGAAAGACAGGAATTGCTCAGCCTTGTCGAAGGCTTTGAATTGAGCCCCAAGGACATCTTGTGGGAGTTGACAAACTTCCTGCAAGACGACCTGTTTGGCAGACGAACTCAGGCGAAAGCACTACGCATGCTCGAGTCGAGCGATGAGGACCTGTACCCCGGTCAACGTATCAAGGCCGGCTCGCTGCCGTCTGAGGTTAGCCCGCAAGAGGAAGCATTTGTGATGAGCTTCGAGTGGTTCTTGCAAATGCAAAACCACTGGACCGAGACTTTCACCGCGTTGATTAAGGGTCTTCGCGATTGTTTGTGTAAGTGCAGACTCCCACGTCAGTTCTGCAGAAGAACGATTCCCGCTAACAACTCTTCCCAGACACCGGCCGCTTTGCCTGCGCGCGCGCCATCGTCGAGACCTACCCATACGACATCGTCTCGAAGCAAAAGTCCCACTCCATGCTCGGCCGCTCGGTCAACATCGCGACCGACGACGGCCGCGTCGAAGAGGCCCCGATCTGGGAGCTCATGTACCGCCAATCGCGCGCCTACCACCACATGGAGCAGCTGGTGCACGCCTTCGAAGCCCTGGCGCACTGGCGCGACGAAGAGATCCTCTACCGCGGAAAAGTGCCTCTCCCCTCCAGCGTGCCGGCCTCGCTCAAGCACGCCTACGAAGGCGTCGAGGCCTGCATGGCGCCGCTCCTGCAGGCCGATTTCCTCTCCTACCCGGACGGCGAAGAGGAGGACAGGGACAACGCCAAAGCGCTCTTCGCCAGCGTCCGCGATCTGTACCTCCCCGAAGCCCTCGTCGCTTACAACACCGTGCTGCATTCCGCCGGCTACCTCATCACGCGCGAGAGCTTGCTGAAGTCTATGGACTTGAGCGTCGCTATTGCGCAGGAGGACAACGCTCTCACGGGCCCTCTCGTGCGCGCTGGCAGGATGCGCGAGCTCGTCAAGAGTTTCGCGCTCAGTGCGCGGGCGATGTTGGTCTTGAAGGGGCTGGGCCACAAGCCCTGGAGGACGAGACGCGATCGCGAGGGCAAGGATCCGGGGATTTGGGAGATTGGGCCGCAGGGCAGGAAGAGGGGCGAGGACGCCGATGGGGAGGGCGAGGAAGGCGTTGTTGATGGGTTTGAGGATGGGAATTAAGTTTTGATTTTTTCGTTTCTACGTTGGAGACTTGTTTCTGTTCTTCGCTTCGGCTTGGAAGAGGGCAGAGGGACGGATGGATGGAAGAAAGCGAATCGTCATCACTGCGTCGAGTTGCGGCCGATTTACTGTAGGCCTTTCCTTCCCTCTACCGCCGAATCAAACTTCTCTTTCGTGAGATTGCTGTCTTTGACCCTATCTTCGGTTGTCTCGTTTTCTTCTGCTTAGGCTCGCGGGCCTGTTCACAATTCACACCTCACAGAGAAGACTTCTCCATGAATGCCCGACCTTTATACGTGAAAAAGAAGTCCGTTAGATTGTTCGAAGAAAAAAGGTCTCATTTGTTCAGTTGGCGCTTTATATTTTCATGTACCTCCCATTTTGTTTATTTGGTCATATCCTCTTCTTCATCCTCGCATTGAATTTGGAAAGCATCTACTTACTCGAAAGAGCAGAGACACCGGGCAGGTCCTTGCCCTCGAGGAGCTCCAAGCTGGCTCCGCCACCGGTGGAAACGTGGCTGAGCTTGTCCTCGACCTTGTAGTTGGCAGCAACGGTGGCGGTGTCACCGCCGCCGATGATGACGATCTTGCCCTTGGCGCAAGCCTCGACGGCGGCGTTCATGGTGCTCTTGGTGCCGTTGGCGAACTTCTCCATCTCGAAGACACCGGGGGGACCGTTCCACAGGATGGTCTCGGCCTTGTCGATGGCAGCCTTGTAGAGCTTGATGGACTCCTCGCCGCAGTCGAGACCCATCCAGCCCTCGGGGATGCCCTCCTTGTCGGTGGCCTTGCCGGTGTTGGCAGTAGCGCTGAAGGCGTCGGCGGTGATGTAGTCGCAGGGCAGGACGAGCTCGACGTTGTTCTTCTTGGCCTTCTCGACGAGGCCGGCAACCTTCTCGGCGCCGTCCTTGTCGAAGAGCGAGTCGCCGATGCTGACGCCCTCGAGGGTCTTCTTGAAAGTGAAGGCCATGCCGCCGCAGACGATCAGCATGTTGACCTTGTCGAGCAGGTTGTCGATCAGCTGGATCTTGTCGCTGACCTTGGCGCCGCCGAGGATGGCGAGGAAGGGGCGCTTGGGCTCCTCGAGCGCCTTGGCGAAGTACTCGAGCTCCTTCTTCATGAGGAAGCCGGAGGCCTTCTGGGGGAGGTCAACGCCGACCATGGAGCTGTGGCCACGGTGGGCGGTGCCGAAGGCGTCGTTGATGAAAACGTCACCGAGCGCGGTGAGGCCCTTGCGGAACTTCTCGACATCGGCCTTGTCGGCCTTGACCTTGTTGCCCTCGGCGTCCTTGCTGCTGCCCTCCTCTTCGGCGTGGAAGCGCAGGTTCTCGAGGAGCACAACGCCGCCGTCGGTGGTCTCGTTGACGGTCTTCTCAGCGGCTTCGCCGACGCAGTCGTCGGTGAAGGTGACCTTCTTGCCGCCGAGGAGCTTCTCGAGCTCAGCGACAACGGGCTTGAGCGAGTACTTGGAGTTGACCTTGCCGTCGGGGCGGCCAAGGTGGGACATCAGGACAACGGCTTTGGCGCCATTCTCGATAGCGTACTTGATGGTGGGGAGGGCGCCGGCGATACGCTGGTTGTTGGTGATCTTGGAGTTGGTCTCCTTGTCGAGGGGAACGTTGAAGTCGACCTGAGAGGCTTGTCGTCAGTGTTGTGCGTGTAAGTCTTTGTTAGGGTCAATCATACACGGATGAGGACGCGCTTGCCCTTGAGGTCGACGTCGGTGATGGAGAGCTTGTTAGAGAGAGACATGATGGCGGTTCTTCAGTATTGTCAGCGTCTGTATGTCAATGTTTCCACCGAGTGTTCGGGAGCCGTACCTTGTTTGTGGATGACAATGGTGTCGTAGAGAGAAAAGTTGAGTTGAAGCGTTGAAGCACTCCCCCACCAACCACCAAGACCTCCCCGCGTCGTCACCGCTGGTGTCAAAGGACCGAATCCGAAGCTCCGAGAACAGCGAGAACAGATGCGGGAGAACACGGCTAGGCAAGCACCACGATGATAGCCTTAACCGACACGATAAACAATAGGCTGGTCAATTATAGTATCGGGGAAAGAAGGGGGTGGGGTGTGGAGTATTTTTAGGTAAACGCTCAGGTAAAGTACAGTAGCAGATGAAAGACCAAGGAATCCATACTCAGTCGCAGGGTATCACATGTCTACTCGCAGTATCCTTAGGGACAATCCGCAAAACAAATGAGTGCAGCTCGCTGCCGTAAACCTCGCTCAGCCTTGGTCTATCCTAGGCGAGCAAGAGAAAAAAAAAGTAACTCCTCCAGCGCCATACAATAAACAGAAACAAAAGGTCCCAGTTGGCAGTGCAGGCCGGTTCTCCAAAACAGAGGCGCCAAGTATATGCAAGAAAGTTTCGAGTCCGCAATCTTTCCAGAACATGGCTGGAAAGAGTCTTCATGGTAGATGCATCCGTCGATGCCCTCTAAGCTTGTGGTCGTCCAAGAGGTCAAAGTAGTCAAAGCAAAGGTCCAAGTCAAGTGTCGTAGAGAAAGACACAGTCATGCGACAACTCTTCCTAAGGGGTCGCGACTTCTTCCGCCGAGTTGGTAAGAGAAAGGTAGGCTGTCCAGGCGATACCGACGGTCGATACGAAGGGCTGGATAAAAGTGTTAGTTGGGTGGTAGACATTCGGTTCCAAGAACACAAGAACTCACAATCTGGAATTGGATGGGCATGACGCGGAAGTTCAGCATTTGCACCGCAGGCCAGACAATGAAGTTTGCCTTCAGTGCAGGGACGTAGACGTCCTGGAACTTGTGCTTGATGGCGCGCTTGCCACCGCCCTCACAGACGGTCATGAAAGTGAAGAAGCAAGCAAGACCTAAGCTGGTGTCAGTAAATTTTACATGCGCAATCTCCCTCTGGAGTGTACAACATACCGATAGGCGCAAAAATGAACTGATCAAAGGCCACACGCTTCAGAGCGGCAAAGGTGTTGCTCGCGCCAGCCACACCGATAGGGAATGTTTTGTTGAGAAAGGCGAACCACCTCAGCTGGACTGGTGCCATAATGCAAGGGTATGCCATGAACCTGACCATCCTCTCAAAGTCGAAGGGTGGAGGCAGCAATTTCTGAGCCCTGGGTGACATGAGATCCGACTCGCTGGGCCAAGGCACCTTGTCGGCCAACTCGTGAATCTCGACGTTGAAGAAGTCGTCTTTGGCGCCATCGTTGCGGTTGGGTCCTACGGAGTCGCGGCGAGCCTGCTTCATGCGAGTTGCTGTGAGAGTTTGCGCGACCGTGTCTGCGATACCACCGAGGACCTTGCGAAGGTGTTAGCGTGATGTTGTAAATTGCCGGTGCGGATCATGATAGGGCTTCATACGGCGTTGGTGATCATGGTGGTGAGAAGAGGTCTTGCGGCATAATATGCGTTAAATTTGCGCACAAGTATGGAGACCATGGTGAGCTGGATAAGGAAGACGATGGTGTGAAGTAACGGCTGTGAAAGCAACAGGTGTCAGCGTGTACATTCCTCGATAGCAGGCGCTTTCCACCACGGCGGTATCCTGCGTCGCATCCCAAAACGTTCACGACTCTTATGACGGAGCAAGCAACTCGTGGTGCTACCATGCTCACGTGCGGCGTGTGGGATGTGCGGGTATGCGCCGTGGGTTGTGTTCCGATGGGAGGCAGTGGCAGCTCTTACAATTCGACCCTTGATCCAGCGAGAGTTGAGTTGCCGTAGAAGGCGTTTGCGAGTTTCGTTGACGACCATTTTGACAGAGGCCGGGGCGATCTGTGATGCCTAGTAGGCAGGGCGAGCGGGCGGGTAGGGGGTGGGCGGACGGAGGCAGAGGGTTTCGCGGCGTTGAGTTATGAAATAATAGTGATACAATAGATGACGGTGACTTGGGTCGTGCTGCGCTGGGCGACGCTGGCCAAAGGGGAGAGAGAGTGAGTGGTGTGTCTCTGTGGCTGAGAGAGGTCGATGTTGTTGATGGGTGGGAGAGTAGAAACAGGTCCAAGGGAAGGGAAGAGTGTGTGTTTCTCCAACAGATGAGGTTTCGAGACAGCTTGTCGGTTATGCTGCCTGGCTGCAACTCAACTGCCCACGATATCCCCAGTCCAGTCCCAGTCCACCGCCTTGGAAGCTTGGAAGCCCGAACAACGCCATCCCGCAAAGAGGCGTTAAACCTGCCGTCCTTCCGAAAAGGTAGATCTTCCCGTTACATGCCTTAGGCAAATCTGCCTTGAAGAAGATCAAGGGACGTCCAAGGTCGAGTGGGAGTCTCAACGAGAGTTCTCGCCTGCTTACCTATCCAAACGCTGCTAACAATCGACATGATCGCCCATCACGCCAAACATGTACTTCTCATACTATATACTTGTCTTCATACTCGACAGTACATCCAACATACACATCAAAGGACATTCCCGCGCCTCAACTGGCCAGAGCGCAAGAATGACGTTGTAAATCGTTGTCGCTATCAGTATCGGTACATACATGCATGTATACTTCACTTCAGTCGCGCCTTCTTATCTCCTCTGTCGCTGTACCATTGCTCTGCCAGCCTGCCTCCAACCCATCCGTCCCTCTCTCACACCAAACTTCTCCATTGATCTCTCGTTCCCTGCATACACCCCGGTCCTTCACTTGCACTTGTCTAACCCTTTCGACCACCCACCCACGTGCCATCATGGGCCAAGCTACCGAGGAATTACTGATTCCCTTTTTGGGTGCCCTCCAAGCTTCAGTCGCCGTTCTTCTGACCATTCTGGCTGGCGTTATAGCTTCGCAGTTCCAGCTTATCGGCATTGACTCTTCCAAAGAGATTTCGAAAGTCGCTGTCAGACTGTTCTTACCAGCATTGTTGATTGTCAATGTTGGAAGTCAATTGCATTCTGATACTGTAAGTTCTTGTTGCAACAATACATACTGTAGAAGGCACACAATACCAACAACACCGCAAGGCCGTCCGTTATATCCCCATCATCATCTGGTCCATCTTCTACCAACTCGCCTCACTCGCAATCGGCGTAACAGCAACAAAGTTCTTCAAACTTCCATCATGGGTCACCCCGGCCTTCGCCTTCAACAACACCACCAGCCTGCCTCTCCTCCTGGTCCAATCTCTCGATGCAGCCGGCATCCTGTCAAGTCTAGACAGCTCTTCAGACGTCGTCGACCGCGCCAAATCCTACTTCCTCGTCAACGCCATGATCTCAAACTCCTTCACCTTTGCTTTGGGCCCCAAATTCCTCGATTGCCCCGATGACATCGAAGGCTCAGACCCCAAAGATCCCATGAACGATGCTGAAGACGCCGAAGACCTCGAAGACCAACAAGAAGAAGCCGTCCACGCCAACGAAGAGACCTCGCTCCTCCTCCCCCAGCGCGCCGCTCGAAATGCAACCTCCTACCAATACGGCGTCATCGCCCGCTGCCAAACAGCCTTCGCCTCCCTCCCCACCTTCGTGCAACAAACTCTCTCCTTTCTTTCCATGTTCATTAACCCCCCCTTCATCGGAACCTGCATCGGCGCCCTGATCGGCCTCGTCCCAGCCCTGCACACCCTCTTCTTCTCGGACCAACAACACGGCGGCTACCTCAACGCCTGGCTCACCGCAGCCCTCAAAAACGTCGGCGACCTCTTCGCAGCACTACAAGTCATCGTCGTGGGGATCAAACTCTCCTCCTCCCTCCTCAAGTGGAAAAAGGGCGAAGCCTCCGGCAGCATGCCCTGGGGCCCATGGGCGACCGTCACCGCCGTGCGCTTCGTGCTGTGGCCTGCCATATCCATCCCGTTGATCTACGCATTCGCCACCAAAACTTCGTGGCTGGACGACGAGCCTATCCTCTGGTTTGCCATGATGTTGATGCCCGTGGGCCCGCCCGCGCTGAGCATCACTGCCATGGCGGACGTGAGCGGCGCGGACGAGAAGCAGAAGCTGAGCATTGCGAAATTCTTGACCGTTTCTTACACCGTGTCGCCGCTCATTTGCTTCTCGGTCGTTGGGGCGCTGAAGGCTAGCCAGGCTGCTGCGTCTTGAAGGAATGGAGTGTCCGAAATGCTGGCATCCTTCCATCAAGGGAAATGGTGGCTTGACGGAAACCAACGAGCAAGGGGTTTCCAATGGAGCCATAATGGCTGCCGGACCCCTGTTTCTTTTCGTTTTCAGGAAAACCGTGTAGAGCAATGTGTGTACGATCTACAGTCGGATGTATCAACAATATCTACCATCGCTGTTGCCGACTATGTGTAGCTAGCTACCAATGCTTGCCATCACTGCCATTTGGTGATCACGTCCCGTGAAGTGAAGGCCTATTCGTACATGTGAATTGTATATATGGGTACATACAAAAGGGATGTATAGCAGCGCTCCGATTGATCAACGTGGAAGCAGAGACATCCATTCTGCCGCGTTCCCCTGGCATAGTTCTGCTAGTTCGGGAGCCATCCCAGTCTTAGGGGTTGGACGACGGTGCTGTACAGAACGCGCTGGAGGAGTGTGGGTTTACCGTCGAAACCTCGCTAGGGCACACCTGAGACCTGTTTGGCCGTGCTGGGGAGGACGCCTGTAGAGAGTTTTTGCTCCGTTCAGCTTTTGCTCGTGGGTGCGCCGCAACGCTGGATCCAGTGCCATGATTGATGCCGTGAGCAGGCTGATGGGGATCCGAACGCCCGCATCGTCGAGGAATTTCCATCTGTCTAGCAAATGTGTTCAACTGCGCATGGGACGCTCCGCTCGAAATTTCACTTGTAGTCCAAGTTCGACACCTCAAGCCTTTTCGAAGTAAGACATCCATCCGCTCACTCCATGCCGTCCATCAGTTCGACCTTGTCAAGAACCATTCCCCTGCGGCCGACCCACTCTCTCAGGTCCTCCCAATCGACACCTTCCTCCTCGCCTCTCTTCTCCATGCTCTTGAAACCCCAGGCACCTGCCACACGGTCTACAGCCGCGCGCTCGGGTTCCCTGACCCAACGCTCCCAGAGCGGTACGCCCTGTGCCCACGTCACGCGGTCCATTTGATCGTTTGCAGTTGTGATTGCGACGTAGCCTGTCATGGAGACGGCGCTGACGTAGGTCATGATACCCGCGAAAGCCATCCAAGTTGCTTGCTGCTGGTCGAGCATGGGCTGCCATGCGCCGAAGACGCTGGCTACGCTGTAGGCTGCCAAGGGCGCAAGAGCGAGACCACCAATGGGTACGAGGGCCTGGCGGAGGACTTTGGCTTTGCGGAAAGATGGAGTGCAGAATGAGGTCTCGATGATGTCTGTTGCGAGCGGGAGGTCATGAGCTGTGATTGCGGCGGAGAGAGCGGCATTTGCTGTGTTTGGGTCGATGGCGGTGTTCATCTTGTCGGGCGTGGCAGGAGAGAATGAGACGGAAGAGTCGGAGGAAGCGGTGGGAACGGGCTTGTTGGCGTACAAGGAAAAGACGTCTGGGAAACTGGAGGGTTGGTGGAGGAGGTTCTGCAGGTCGGTGTAGGCTTTGAGCATTGCGGGAGTGATGAAGATGTTGGGATGGCGCATGATTTCTTCGGCCTTTTGGCTGATGAGCGTGAGGAGGGCTGCCTTGGTGACAGAGGATGGGGCTTGTCTGGCGTTGACCGAGCCAAGGAGGGCTGATGTTGCAGTGTCGGTATGCTTGGACTGCTGGTGCTGAGCAGTGGCATTGATCGATTTGGCATCGACGAGCGACTTTGCTAGAGAGTCGAGCTGTTCAAAGACATACAGCACGCGCTGCTCAGGCGGCACAGGGCCATCTTGAGGCTTCAGCACGCTCGCAGCAAGTTCCTGCACACGCTTGTGGATGGCATTGAGGTCCGATGGCGAGGGAGTGGTTGTCTTGGGGCTGGCAGGTGTTGCGTACTGTCGTGTCCATTGCCTTTGAGATGTCTGTGTCGTCTTGCGGGATAAAGGTGTTGTCCTGGTGCTGAGTTGTCGCTGGGCGTATGTCTGCGCGATGGGAGCCAGTACCCGCCATTGATTGCCTTTGCTCGTCTTTTGCGCACTTCTCAGTGCTCCTAGGCAGTCGCTGCAACTGGCCGCTCGTCTGATGTCCATGTTTGTCGAGGTTTAGTCACGTGCAGGAGATGTCTCTCTCGCGAGATGTAAGTGAACGGGCATGGGTCCGCCGCGCAATAAAGTGCCGATTGCCGACTGCGCCATGTGGCTAGAGGGCTTGACTCTTAGGCAGTGACGAAAGACAGCTGGGCCACTTCCACTTCCACTTCCACTTCCACCACCTCAATCTTACTACCTATACAAAACACTCACAAACAAACAGTTCCTCCTGGTCACTCTCTCTGCGGACCCTACGAACACTGCTGCCTTCAACTACGCCATACCAGACAACCCTTAGCTGGGTGGGACTTCACTTTCCAAAGGACGCGACAGCGACAACACTTACACAGCCGGCGCTATGCCTCCACCACCACCCCCTCCGCCTCCTCCCCCACCCATGCCTGGCGGTGCTGGCGGTAAGACAAATTGTTACCAACTCACATGAGGAACGTCGCTCATCAGTCGGCAGGACCACCTCCTCCACCTCCTCCGCCTCCCGGAGGCTTACCATCGAGACCACCCAACAAGGAAGTCAAGGGAAGAGTATGTCAATATACCAATTGATGCGCATTGTCTTCGGAATCGCTGTAATCTCATACTAACAAAACTCTAGGGCGCACTTCTTAGTGATATCAACAAGGGTGCCAAACTCAAGAAAGTCGCAGTAGTGAACGACCGTTCAGCGCCAATCGTGAGCAGCAAACCCACAAACGATGCAGGACCACCAATGGGAGGTGCGCCTCCAGTACCAGGTCTTAGGCCACCTGCGCCGAACAGAGCACGGAGCAATAGCGATCAGGGACAAGCAAGTACTCCTGCAGGCAGCGGAATGGAATCTGCAGCACCACAACTAGGAGGCCTGTTCGCAGGAGGGATGCCTAAGCTCAGGAAATCGGGTGGAATCAAGACTGGCGCATACGACTCGGATCCGGAGCCTACATCTCGAAGTGTGTCGCAACCACCTCCTCGAGCTGCTGCACCGCCTTTACCCCCAGCCGCTGCCCCAAGACCACCCGGAGCTCCTCCTCTTCCGCCTGGAGCAGCGCCTCCACTTCCTGGCGGTGTTGCTGCCCTGAAGAAAACACCAGTTCGCCCAATGTCTCAAACATCGCTTTCCAACCCCGAAATAGCAATTTCCAAGCCTCGACCTCCGCCTCCAATTGGCAAAAAACCGCCCATGCCACCACCAGCATCAAGGAAGCCCACATCCGCCCTAGCAGGCGCTCCGCCCGCACCACCTCCTCCGCCTCCCACATCCAACTTCAGCACACCATCTCCGACTCCCGCGGCGCCGCCGCCTCCTCCACCTCCTGGACTCGCTCCTCGACCTCCCGCGGCACCAAGAAGTTCTGCACCTTCTATCCCACATGCGCCGCCTCCACCCAGTCCCCGAACGAACGGCGCATCGTCTCCTGCTCTGCCACCGCCACGACCTCCCCAAGCATCCCCACCAGCAAGTCCTGCGCCTCCACCTCCACCTCCTCCACCTTCAGCGCCTCCATCTCGTCCCTCAATGGCAGCTCCAAGTCCACCTCCACCACCGCCTCCCCCGACACAACGAAGCTCACACGCGCCTCCGCCGCCACCCGCACCTCCAGTCGCAGCATCCAAATCAACATCATCAATCCCCACAGCAGGCGGCCACTCTATTGGATCTGGCGCGTTGCAACCAATGGATGCCTCATCATATACTCTAACGAATGGCGGCTCCTCTGCCCTCTCGCGTGGTGCTAGTCAAGTTGGAGGCGGCAGCGGTCCCCGATACACAGTCCAAGACAGCAGATTCAAATTCCAACCCGACGAATCGCTACCAATGCCTAGGCAATTCACAGGCGTACCAAAGAGGTATAGAGCCGGAAGGGGAAGCAGCGTGCCACTTGACCTCAGCGCTTATGATCTGTAATCTATAAGGTTGAATATGGTGGAGAATCAGGTATGGAAAGCAAGGACGAGCAGGAAAAAGGTATTCCTCGCCGAAACAATTACAGCTACGTTGTGGAACAAACAGCGTATGAAAACAATTGAGCGCGACAGTGCACGACCAAAACGGGAAGGGAGAGTTGAAAACATCCCTTCCCGAGTGCCGTTACATCTATCGATAGCATGTATACAATGACTACATTAGCGCCTGACCAACCAACACCCAGAAACAAACCCTCCAGTCTCACAACTACCTGTTCTAAACACTCAACTCTTTCAAATTAGATCGCATTCTACCAGAACCGGATATTGTCTGTGTTTTCAATCGTTCATCTGGCATAGAGGTTTCATAACACAAATACTTCGGATTGACTTGGTTCGAGCCTTTCGCAGATATGAAACAAAAAGTGTATTCATCACTAGAACTCAAGGTAAGTAGACAGCGAGTCCAACGCCCGAGGCGGAAAAGGGGCGACAAGAGGGGCAAGTATGTAGGAAGAAGTCTTGTGCTACACTTTGGCTTTGCATATAATAGCAGTTGCATAGGCGAGTTCTCGAAGACTTGAAAGTAATTGGAAGTCGTGTGTTGTTTGCTTTCCTGGGTCAACTCTCTGTGTCGTATTTCTCGTTTCTCGCTTATCCGTATCAAAATGTTGGGGGATATATAAAAAAAAAAGTGAGAAAGGCCAAAGTACCAAGTAAAACTATCAAGGGGCCGACCCCTCCCGGCTCTCTGTACTTTACGAATCTAGCTTCTTTTCCAAAGCTTGCTTGCGTGGCTGCTTGGACACGGAAGAGGATCGGAAGACAAGTGAAGAGAAGGGTTGGCGTAGGGGAAGAAGAGGAAGACAGGGAAGAAAGAAAGAAGCAAAACGATTTGCGGAATGGAGAGAAGAAACAGAAAACGAAAACGAAAAATCATGTTTTTCTCTCTGGCGGCTCGTTCCCTTGCTCTTTAGTTGCATGGGAGCCAGCCGGTTTGAGAGAGCGAAATACACCGACTGGCTCATGTCGACCTGGTGGATCTGATGAGTGAGGCTTGCTCCCTTCCAGTCCTTGGGGTCAGTCACTGTGTCGTGATTGTTTTTAGAACAGCGGTACGGAAGTCCTCCCCGTGATTGACCTGGAGTTCTTCGAAAAGAAACGGGTCCGCACCATCACACTTCTCGTGTGCGTTGGTAAAATGGTGGGATGGAGCCATGCCGATGGGCTCTCGCAGCAAGAGTGGTCGGAGGCGACAGTGAAGTCAAAGCTCGCGCGTCCGGTCGCTCGAGACGAGTTCCGCCCAATGTCTTGACGCCTCTAGTGTTGGCAGATAGCCCGAAATACAATGGGTACAGCTTCCAAGGGTTCGGGGAAGAAATAAAATGTCGAACCATGAGCGCGAATACGATGGTTGGGCCCACAGGTAAGTTTCATTAAGGTGGCCGAGTATTCACCAGAAGTGGAAGAGGCAGCTGAAGGCACTGTGGAAGGCTGTACCTTGGTCGGTCCTTGTTTGGTCGATTTTCGACTTGTGGGTACAACTCCGATCGTGTGGCCATTGGGCATTGCAAATTCGGGATTTGATTTGACAGACCAGTGGTCACCTTTTTGGTTCTTGAGGATCGCAATAAGCACATCGCCGAGGACTATCAAGCACTCGTGAGTGTGCTGGTGAATTCTGTTGTTTCGGGTTTCAAACATGCTCTGACTTTTGGGCGGCCGGGCAGGTGGAATCACAGCTCTCAAGGTTTCCAAAAAAGCGACAGGCAATCTTGTAGTTTGACGAGACTGGGAGACGGCGTCGAGGTATTCGTCGTTGGTATGTGTTTGTCGCGGTACACCAGTTGATATAGTGTTCTTCATTTTTCCAATCGGTATGATGATCTGGATTGATTGCGGTCCGCTAAAGGGAATTGTTCCTCCGCCAATACATTCGAGTCTGGTCGAAGTCGGTCGTAGTGTATTGTTGCGAGTTGTTGAGTTGATAGATATTGCAGTCCGCGTTCCAATTGCAATCGGATTGGGTCATCGGTTGCGAAGATTCTGGAGTAGACCAGTGAAGTTCGTCAGGTGGGCTGGTTGACGATTGAACATCTGCGCTGCTCGGCTTGTGATCGTTCCCTCTGCAAATCCCGTTAGCCACTGTTGTTCATAAATTAAGCGGTCGAAGCAGTCACCTTCCCAAGTCTCCCAATTGTGTAGATGCTGTCAGTATGCCAATTGTATCGTGCTCAGCATGAGGAGATGGTCGGGAGCGAAGAGCTGATACAAGATCCTCGATCGATTCACCAAGGCGCAACCTCGCGAGCAGCATTGTGGAAACGTCGTCAGTGCCATGGCGCATGGCATCGACGAGCGTATCGAGGTCTTCGGAACGTCCAGTCGCTTCTTGCAGTTTTCTCTTGAGGTCTGCTGTCCTTGTCAGACCATCACCGATGTCCCAAGAACACTCCAGATTGCGATCGCTACAGAAGCGACAAACGGGACGTTGGCCTGAGCATTTGGTCTTTCGCTTCTGACACTGGACGCAGGCGCTTTTGACCGGCTCAGCCTTCTTGCGAGTTCGGCCTGTTACATCGGAGCTGGCATCGCTTTCGGCACCATCTGTAGGCTTGGAGGCGCGCCGCCCAGAAGAACCCTGCACTTCATCCGACTTCTGATAATCCGGATCAAGGTCAGGCGGCAGCCACTTACTCAAAGGCTGGGTGCCTGCTCCGTCAGTAGACATGTTTCCGTGTTGGCGTTTATGAGACATTCTGTGTCGTGGTACCACGTTTCATGTAGCCAGCCGTTGGAACGAGTCAGATTCCAGGCGTCGAAGGCGTCGAAGCGAGTTGGGGAGAGAGAGGGTCTGCCGCTCAAGAGGACCGGTTCTCTGGATAAAGCTTTTAGGCGACCGCACACAGCACTCGTGGGGAGATCGATCCAGATGGAATTGCTTGGTCTGGGCGTGGTTGGACGCAGGATGCGATCGGGTCGAGAGCGAAAAGCATAGCCGTGTTGGCGATATGTAAATGGTGAGCCGGCTGGGCAGAGTCTCGTCTAAGGTGGCAAAAAGAAGGTAGTGAAGGAGATAACAAGACCTTCGAAGACCCTGTGCTCAGCTCCACTTTAGGTGAGCAAGCTGGCAAGGTACGGATGGTGCCTCGAAGCGTGCCGCTGGGTGGGGCTCAAAGGCGCAAGGCGCGTTGCTGTTGGTGCAAAAAGGTGCATAGGTGCATACTGTTGGTGGGTATCGGAGAGACGACTCCGACTCCGACACCTGTCGAAGTGCGCGTTGAAGCGGGGGCGCACTGTACTGTAAGTCTGTAACTCGTTGACCGAGCCGATCATAGACCCTGAAAGGATTTGGCTTTGATGCCCTGCGTTTTGCCATCGGTTTGCACTACGACAAGGCATTGCTCGATGGTATTACTCGTGGTCAATGGGCAACATGGCGCACGCCCGATCAATATGTACCACAAGCGAGGGCTGGAAGACGTCAACGATGGCATCGCAAAGATCCAGTCGTCCAGTTGCATCGCATTGCATAATCGTTGTTCGCTTGCGGTTGATGGTAGATCGGTAAATCCACGCGCAAGGCACGTCTTTTTGCCCTCTCTCCTCATCGAACTCGGCACAGGAATTCTTGCCTACCCCAATGGCAGCCGACCCGCCGGTGGGCAGCCGGGTGTTGCGCTTCTCCAGTAGTTTGCGTGGCACACACACGCAGTAGGTAGAATCGCCTGGACGTCGGTTCGCGCCATGGTAGTGCTATGGGCGAAAGGCTTCTAGCCTCGCACTCCTGATGCCATGTGCTGCATGGGTGTGTAACACATACAACCCGGGAGTGCCAGGCAAAGAGTAGTGATGTGCAGCCTGTACGCCTTTAGTGACAGTTGCCCGCGTAACAGCGTAGTGTGCAGCAGGCGTTAGGACCTGTCTCCGGCAAGCACGACCAACCACCAATAATGACCAGTACTTGCAGTGACATAGGACCCCCACTCCACCGCCCCGAGCGAGCTGGAAGCCACAGAGCTCCTGTCGCCACCAGACCTTTATTAACGGCGCCTCACTCTCTTATTGCGACGCTAAATGATTGGAGAGAGCGGCGTGTTCCGCACGTACAGAGCACCGGGTCTGGTCCATATGTATCGCGGCATACGCAAAGCATTCTAGGTCAAGCCGGCAGATGGATGTCATAATGTAGTGAATTTTGTGTGTCCTGAGCTCATGGGAGTTTCAAATGTCGATCACCAGCACATTCCGATGTTTGGAGTATGGGTTTCACTGGTTGTTAAACCCTGCCCTACCCGCATGCTTTGTCGTTAGTCTAGACCGTAGGGAGAGTGTGTGTGTGTGAAGCCCGGAGGTGGAATGGCCTGCTTGAATGATGGCCAGCCTTGTCTGTGTGACGCGGTTGGTGCGCGTTTTGACAGCAGTACGAACAGGCGGTTCCCTTCGTTTCCGCCCCTGAGTGGTAACCCTATCACTGTCGTGGCCAGAGCCGCCACGCCTAGAAGGCACAGTACAGTGGAAATAATATATCTGCATGTATGTGGTGGTTGGCATGACGTGGGTGGGAGTGGGAGACCAGGGTGGCGGCCTCTGGCTCTTCAGTGTGGGAGTCGCCTGCTGCCCAGGCATCACATTCGCAACATAAAGAGTCGAACACGGCATGTATCGACTGACATGTCGGTATCAAAATCATAGCGCACAATAATACACGCTCGTGATGGTGCTTTTTCAGTCAGGGACGGCGTGTCGCGCGCAGAAGTCAATTCCCTTTGGCCGCTGATCTACTGTTGTAGCGTCCCGATACCGAGCGGTAACAACCTCCCGCCTAATAGTGGACGGCATTGATGGACCAGCCTCCGGTCCACGCTAAAGTTCGTAAACTGCAGCAGTGGTATCAACAACTTTCACACATTAAAGTGCGCATTACGCCAGTGAGAGAATGGTCGCCGGATACAGCTATCTCACTGGCTTAGCATTCAGTGTGTGTTAGCATCAGCATCTCTAGTAGATCTACGCGTACTGATACCAGTGAGATCGTTCAGTTCGACAAACATTGGTATACACGGAGGGCCCCACCCCCAAGACAGAGCCAGTTCCAAAACGGTATGCCGAACCCTGCTTTCATGTACCAGACGCGAACGCGTATCTTATATCCGGCTTCTATGCGCAATCGTGATAATCGCAGTCCGCATGATCT
>Ga0265798_10002337_pt1 | contig 28196 bp, 22 predicted proteins | sample P3T30metagenome_FD_192430 | JGI IMG/M metagenome (GOLD analysis project Ga0265798, IMG submission 192430) | Plant litter microbial communities from East Loma Ridge, Irvine, California - P3 T30 | ecosystem: Environmental > Terrestrial > Plant litter > Unclassified | place: USA: California...
TGCGTCCGCTCAACCAGTTCTGCACGCTGCTGGCGGTCAGTTGTCCGGCCTGCCCCACTGAGGATTCGAGGTTCTGATTGATGGTCGCGCGTTGCAGATAATCGTTGTAAAGCGTGAACAGAACGAACGCCAGAACGACAACGCCCGATGCCGCCAGCAGGATTTTATGACGAAACTTCAAAGTCATTTCAAAGCATCTCTAAGATATAGGCAGGTCCGAAGACTCGGATAAGGGGCCATACAAAGTTGTTTTCCCTGAACACTCCATGTGTTCAAACTTCTACAGCCTTTTCACGGTGCGAGCACAGGCAGCATTCTGGCGACTGTTTAATGACAGGGCCAGGCTGTTTCAATGTTCTCGAGGCGCCCTTTATAGCCGCGTCGGGCAACGAAAGAAAGCCTGTGAAAGGGGGACAGCCGGTTTTAATTAATTGTATTTTTTAATTTCAGCTTGGCGGGATGCTGCCGATAGGGTCTGTATCCAATGCCTCGGCGGTCGTATTCACGTTAAATCCCCGAAAGGCCTTACTTTTTACAATGTTGTACTGGAGAACATCATGAACAGCTGGTTCGCGAACATCAGCGTGAATATGAAGCTGGCCCTCGGATTCGGGCTTGTACTTGTTTTTACTGCCATTCTTGCGCTCACGGGATGGACCAGCCTGAGTGGGCTGATCGACCGCAGCAACTGGATGAGCGACATCACGTCGCTGAACGCGCAATTGACCAAGTTACGGGTAACACGCCTGCAATACATGGTGGCCGACGGCGATGAAAAGGTCGCCGAAACCGTTCAGGTCTCGCTGGACGGCTTCAAGGCCTACCAGGAAAAGCTGCTGACCTCGTTCAAGAGCCCCGCGAACGTGCAAATGCTCCAGCAGCTGGGTGTGGTGATCGCTGATTATCAGAAATCCCTGAACAACATGCGCAGCGGCTACAAAACCAGCATCGCATTGCGCAAGGATCTGACGGTTCATGCCACCAAGGCCACCGAAATGCTGGACCGGATTCTGGCCGACGTGAAGAAGCTGGACGCCACCGACGAAAGCCGTTTCAACCAGTACGAGCTGATTGTCGGTGCCAAGGACGACCTGATGCAGGCACGCTACGAAGTCCGCGGCTACCTGACGGACATCTCGCCGGAAAACGAGCAGTCTGCCGCAAGAAAGCTGGATGACGCGATCAAGAACCTCGATCAGCTGAAAGCAACATTCGGCGCTACCCATGCCGACGCACTCAAGCAACTGGAAACGTCTCTGCTGGCCTATCGCACTACCTTGCAGAACTTCAAGACGTCCAGCGGCGACATCGCCCAGGCGCGTAAGGAAATGACCGTACAGGGGCAGGACATCGTCAAGCTCAGCGAGGCCATGTATCAGCTGCAACTGGATCGCCGCGACGTGGAAAGCGCTCAGGCCCGCAATATGCAGATCGGCTGCACCCTGCTGGCGATGATTCTGGGCATCATTGCCGCTGTGATCATCACGCGTCAGATCACCCGTCCTCTGCAGGAAACCATGGCGGTGGTCGACCGAATCGCGTCGGGCGACCTGTCGCAGACCATGGTCGTGACCCGTCGTGATGAACTGGGTGTGCTGCAACAGGGCATCCAGCGCATGGGCACCACCTTGCGCGAGCTGATTGGCGGTATCCGCGACAGCGTGGTGCAGATCGCCAGCGCCGCCGAGGAATTGTCGGCCGTGACCGAACAGACCAGCGCCGGTGTGAACAGCCAGAAAGTCGAAACCGATCAGGTCGCGACGGCCATGCACGAAATGTCGGCCACGGTCGCCGAAGTGGCGCGCAACGCCGAGCAGGCTTCCGAAGCGGCGTCGACTGCCGACAAGGAAGCGCGTGCCGGTGATCAGGTGGTGAGCGAAGCCATCGGCCAGATCGAAAAACTGGCGGCCGAAGTGGTGCGTTCTTCCGACGCCATGACGTTGCTGGAGCAGGAAAGCGACAAGATCGGCAAGGTGATGGACGTGATCAAGGCGGTCGCCGAGCAGACCAACCTGCTGGCACTGAACGCCGCCATCGAAGCCGCGCGTGCCGGTGAAGCCGGACGTGGCTTCGCAGTAGTGGCGGACGAGGTGCGTGGCCTTGCGCAACGCACTCAGCAGTCCACCGAAGAAATCGAGAATCTGGTCGCTGCGCTGCAGAACGGTACACGCCAGGTGTCCAGCATCATGCTCAGCAGCCGTGATCTGACGGTCAGCAGCGTGCAGCTCAGCCGCAAGGCCGGGACCTCGCTGAACAGCATCACGCAGACGGTTTCCAACATTCAGGCGATGAACCAGCAGATCGCGGCAGCCGCCGAAGAGCAGAGTGCAGTGGCCGAGGAAATCAGCCGCAGCATCATCAACGTTCGCGACGTGTCCGAGCAGACCGCTTCGGCCAGTGAAGAAACCGCCGCCTCCAGCGTCGAACTCGCACGCCTGGGCGGACAACTGCAGACGATGGTCAGTCACTTCAAGATTTGAAGAAAGTTGCAAGTTCAATCAAGCCCGGTTTAGCCGGGCTTGATTTTTTCCGGATCAGAATTTTATGCGTCGCATTATTTAACGCGATAACCGCTCAACATAATCAACCACTGCAATATGATCGGCCTTCCTTTTCCCCGCCTCCAAAAAAGCACGGTAATAATCGCTGTCCATCAACTGATCGATATCCTGCCGGATCTTCTTCTGTATCGAATAGGGAATATCAGGTCCTTCGTGGTGTATGGCATAAGCGCTTTCGAGCACGTCTATCAAGCGGGATCGAAACTTGTCCAGACCCCGTCCGCTGGCGACGCGTTTGTACGTTGAAAGAAAGAACGTTTCACCACGGCCCGGTCCCGGGCGCGTCACGTAGGCCACGGCGCACAGGCCGACCCCGCTGCGCTTGCGCCAGTGCACGGCAGCGTGCTCGTTGAGCTGCAGCACGTCCTCGCGCCGCCAGGCATGGCCGCTGTGGATCAGGTGAATGATGGCTGCGTTCAGCGCTCGGCGGGTGCCGCTGTAACGCAAGTCCGGAAAACGCGCGTAGACCTGCACCTGTTTGTTCTTCAGGACTCGGACGATCCAGACACGACCGCGAGCCTCTCGGGTAATGCCGCGTGGAACGCTATAGGTGACAGCTTCGACAGTTTTGTCGTAACACCTCAGACCTGAAATATCGATTTCAGACGATGTGTTCATGGGTAGCTTCGACTTGAAAGTTTGAAGACCTGACGCAGGAGCGCGATGAACCGAACCGGCAACGGCCGCCCTGCGCTGTTATATAAATGGACACTGTTTCAGTGATGAGCTTACAAAACAGTGTTCAACTCTTTAACACTGTCCGGCTCTGGAACTTCGTCGCGCACTGTACTTAACTGTAGTCCATCAGCCGTACCCGCTAATGCTTCCTGAACAGTCAGGCTCATTTCATGATGGCGAATACGATCACCCTTGATGCATTGAAGGTTGCCGTAGTCATTCCTTGCTTCAACGTAAGAAAGCATATAAACGACGTCATTAACGGTATTGGCAAGGAAGTCGATCGCATCTACGTGGTCGACGACTGCTGCCCCGAGCGTTCCGGCAAGGAGGTCGAGCAGCACTGCCGCGACGCACGTGTGGTCATCCTGTTCAACACCGCCAACCTGGGTGTGGGCGGCGCGGTGATGGCTGGTTACGCCGCTGCACTGGCCGACGGCATGGACATCATCGTCAAGCTCGACGGTGACGGCCAGATGGATCCGGCCCTGATTCCTGCGTTCGTCGCCCCGATCACCACCGGCGAAGCGGATTACACCAAGGGCAATCGCTTCTTCAACCTCGAAGAAATCAGCCGCATGCCGGGATTGCGCATCGCTGGCAACGCGACCCTTTCGCTGCTCAATAAGCTCTCGTCCGGGTATTGGGACCTGTTCGACCCGACCAATGGCTACACCGCCATTCATCGAGACGTTGCCCGTCAGTTACCGATGAGCAAGATCAGCCAGCGTTACTTCTTCGAGAGCGACATGTTGTTCCGTCTGGGCACCCTGCGCGCCGTGGTGGTGGACATCCCGATGCACGCCCTCTACGGCGACGAGGTCAGCAACCTCAAGGTTTCCCGCGTTCTTGGCGAGTTCATGACCAAGCATGCTCGCAATCTGTTCAAGCGCCTGTTCTACAACTACTACCTGCGGGATATGTCACTGGCGTCGTTCGAACTGCCTCTGGGCATGTTGCTGTTGATATTCGGCAGCGTATTCGGTGCGTTTCACTGGGTGCATGCCTGGCAGACCGGCGTCGCCAATTCGGCAGGGACCGTGATGGTCTCGGCGCTGCCCGTTCTGGTCGGTATCCAGCTGATTCTGGCCTTCATCGGACATGACGTTCAGGCGGTGCCCAGACGCCCCATTCACCTCCAGACCCGGTACCTGAACAGTGGCGCCTGATCGGGCGGTGTACCTGGCAGCCCTGCTCTGCGTGCTGGGGATTTCCATCGGGCAAATTCTGTTCAAGGTCACTGCGCGGACCTATGACAGAAGCGGCGACCTGCTCGACCCGGTCATGCTGACCTGGTTCTTTCTGTCCCTGGCGCTCTACGGCATCACCACCCTGGGCTGGATCTGGGTGTTGCAGAAAGCCGATCTGGGAAGGATCTATCCGCTTATGGCGCTGGCCTTCGTGCTGGTGCCGATCGGCAGTCATTTCATCTTCGGCGAACGCTTCCACGTTCAGTACTTCGTTGGCGTGATCACCATCATGGTCGGCATCGTGATCACGGCCTCCTCGTGATCGCTCATGCCCCACACGCAAGGACCGGCCCTTGATCAAGTTCATCATTCTGACTGCGTTGCTGGGTGCGGCGATCAGTTTCGTTCGCACCGCCTGGATCACTCGGACGGTCAGTGCTCGACTGAAGATAGGCATGAGCGAGCCGACTGCCTTCAGTCTCTGCGTGGTGCTTGTCTTCCTGCTGTTCACGGCACTGGGGCTTACCGGTTCGTCCTTGAACCTCGGGCTGCGTAACACGCCGTTCGTGGATGCCGACATGACACGCATCTGGGGCCACGAGCGCCCGATTCGCAGTGACGAATGGCTGGTGCTGACGCCCATGGCCATCGCCCAGCACAACCATACGCCGCGTTATCCGGTGCTCAACACGTCGCTGGGCCTGGACGGACAGAACATGCTGGTTGTCGGTATGGCTGGGGTGCCTGTAGCGCACGTGTCGGCACTGGCCAAACCGGCGACGTGGGGATTCTTTGTTTTCGACCTGAAACGGGCGCTGGCCTGGTACTGGTGGTTTCCGGCATTCGGCTGTTTTCTGGCGCTGGCGCACCTGTTGAATGCGCTGTCGCCGGGCCGCTGGCGACAGGGTTTTCTGTTCGCCCTGCTGTTTGTCGCTGCGCCTTATGCGGTGGCCTGGTCGTTCTGGCCAGCGTATGCCGTGTTCTTTCCCAGCGTCGCGTTGTTATGCCTGCTGAAAATTCTCAGCGCGCGCAGCACCTGGCTTCTGTTGCCACTCGGTGTACTGACAGGACTTGCGCTCGCAGGTTTTGTGTTGCTGCTGTATCCGCCCTGGCAGGTCTCGGTGGGCTACGTGTTCATCGCGCTGCTGGCAGGTCTGGTCTGGCGCGACCGGTTGTACCGGGGCATCAGACTTGAGCATCTCCTGGCCATTCTGCTGGCAGTGCTGATCGCAGGTATCGTGCTCGTCAGTTGGTGGCTGAGCGCGCAGGACGCCATCCACGCCATGATGCGCACGGTGTACCCGGGGCAGCGTCATATCGAAGTGGGCGGCGATATGCCGTGGCACATGCTGCTCAAGGGTTTTACCAACATCGTCGCGTTGCAATACGCCGAAAACACTTCGGTGAATCAGAGCGAGATCGCCTCATTCCCGTATTACCTGTTGCCGCTGGCCGCACTGTTTTTCATGCGGACCAGACAAGGCAGGCTGACTGCCGTCGAGGTCGCGCTGGCTGGCATGGCAGGCCTCATCCTGATCTACATGCTGATCGGCATCGGCACTACGCTGTCCACGTATTCGCTGTGGTCGTACGTGACGGCAAAACGCGCGGACCTGGCATTGGGTTTGACCAGCATCCTGCTGACGCGTCTGATGATCACTCCCGCACGCCCGCTGTCTGTCAGGCACGAAAGCCAGGCTTTTATCGCATGGAGCGTTGCGCTGATCTGGACGGCGCTGGTGTACGACAGTTTCCGGGCAATCGAAGGTTCAGCCTTGTCGGCCTCTGGCACCTCAATCACCCTGGGCCTGACGCTGATAGTCCTCGCCAGCAGCTATTTCATGCTCACCCGGCAAAGCGCAGCCTTCCTTGGGCTCAATCTGGGTTTGTCGCTGGCAGCAACGCTAGGCTTCCACCCTCTGTCGATAGCCCCGACCAACGTGAGCGCCAGCACCAGCGAACCGGCCTTACCCGTCCTGACGCTGGGTTCGCAGATCCCGGCGATGATGCTCGCCGCGTCAGGCCGACAGGTGGTCAACGGTATTTTCTATTATCCGCAGCCCACGCTGTGGAAACGACTGGACCCGGACGGTTTGCAGGTTGAACGCTACAACCGTTATCAACACCTGATCTTCCTCAGCCGCCCATCCGTCGGTCACGATGCTCAAATCGAGGTGCCGCAGCCTGATGTGGTGAATGTGCTGGTCAGCACTCGACATCTGGACTTCACACGAATCGGCGCGGGACTCGTTGTCGCACCCGACAGCGACAAACCACAACTGAGCCTCAACCCGACGCTGTCACTGCAACGCAGCGAAAAAGGCTGGTCGTGGTTCAGGGTCAACACAGCGCACTGAACCCTTAGTCAGAAGCACGCGGAGGCCAGGCCAGGCCGAAATCAATGTCGTCCAGCGTCAGGTTGGGGTTGTAGGCATAGTCGCTTTTGATTTTCGGCCAGCGCCGGGCCATGTAAGCCACTTCATCATTGAAGCGTTCCTGTTTTTCCGGCGAGTCCTCGAAACCACGGGTCGCCGACTCGTAGTGGTACAGCTCGGCATACGGCGTCCAGACGTTGACGTATCCGGCCTCCTGAACCCGCAGGCAGAAGTCGACATCGTTGAACGCTATTTTCAGGTTGACCTCGTCAAGCCCGCCGACCTGCTCGAAGACTTTTTTCCTGATCACCAGACACGCCGCCGTCACCGCGGAAAACTCCTGAATCAGCACGGCACGGGCAAAATAGCCATATTCGCCTCGGGGCAGAAACTTGTGCGCATGGTTGGCGATGCCGCCGATACCGAGAACGACCCCGCCATGCTGCAGCCGATCATCGGGAAACCACAGCCGCGCGCCGACAGCCCCGACGCCTGGCTGCAACGCCAGCGAGACCATCTCATCCAGCCAGTCCGGCGAGATAACCTCGATATCGTTGTTGATCAACCCGACCAATTCACCGCGCGCCTGGCTGACCGCCCGATTGTTCAACGCTGAATAATTGAACGGCCCGTCGTCCCGCAGAACGCGGATATCGGGCTGCTGATCGATCTGCGCGAAATACGCCAGCGACTCGGCTTCGTCCGAGCCGTTATCGATCACGATAATTTCATAATGCGGATAGGTGGTCAGGCGCTGGATGCTGTCGATGCATTGCTTGAGCAAGGCCCACGCATTGCGGGTCGGGATGATGAGGCTCACCAACGGTGCGGGCTCTGGCAGCGTGTAATGCACCCGATACATGCCAAAGGGCAACAACTCCACCTCACCCTTTCGTCCCGTGCGATGCAGATGATCGTTCAACGCTTTCACCGCGGCATGTACCGCGTATGGCTTCTCATCCGACGCCACGGCCGTGCTGCCAGCGTGAATACGCCAGTGATAAAGCACATGGGGAATGTGGATGATCTGCGCGGGGCTCAGTTTTTCCGTGCAGCGCAACGCCAGATCGTAATCCTGCGAACCTTCGAACCCTTCCCTGAAGCGGCCCACACGATTGACCAGATCGCGCTGATACACGCCCAGGTGAGAAATCATGTTCTGTGAACGGAACAGAAAGGCATTCCAGTCGGATTTGAAGTACGGGGCGCTTCGGGCTCCCTGCTGATCGATCTTGTCTTCGTCCGAATAGATCACCCCGGCATCCGGGTTGTGGACGATGGCGCGGGCCACCCAGTACAAGGCGTGCTCCGGCAGCAGGTCATCATGGTCCATCAGCGCGACATAGCGCCCGCAGGCAAGGTCAAGAGCGCAATTGCTGGCCGCCGAGATGTGACCGTTTTCGCTGCGCAGCATGATTTTGATCTGTGCGTTCTGACGCTGCACTTTCCTGAGAAAGTCGCGTACGGCAGGTTGCCGGGAAGCGTCGTCGGCAATGCACAGTTCCCAGTGCGGATAGACCTGCTGTCTGATGCTGTCGATGGCCTCGCGAAGCATATCCAGCGGCGGATCGAAGACCGGCATGATGACCGAGATCAGCGGAGGATTTTCCCAGTTGCCGATCTCTTCCAGCATGGCGTCACGAGCGCTGTCACTCAGCGTGTCATAGCGTTTGATCCAGGCCGCGTAATCATGACGGTCAGGTGCATCGTTTTCAGGTGCCGTAGCGTGCCCCACGGCATTGAACCAGCGCACGCGTTCGATGAGACCACGCACCCCGTGCTCGCGCAGTACCGTGGTGGCGCGCCGTGTGGTGGCCTTCAACCCGCCGCCCCGGCGAATCAGCGCAGGCAGGCGCCGCGAGGCTATGACCAAACGATGTGTGCTCAAAACCGTATGCCGAATCGGCGCAGCCAGCCTGCGGCTGTAGGAATTCTCCAACTCATGGATGCGCAGATTCAGTTGATGAATGCGCGTGTCCTTTTCACGCTGCAACTCGAGCATTGCACTCTGCAACTGCCTGATCAGGTCCTCACGTTCACGCAGGTCATCACCCTTTTCATTCAACAACCGCTCGACGGTCTGAATGGTGCCGATCTCGCCCTCGATCACATGCCGTTCGATCAGTTGCGTGGCGCTGTCCAGTTCACTCACCCGCCGCGTCAGGGCCTGAATCTGATCGGACAGGGGCTGCACGGCCGTGCGCAACGAGGTCTCGTGCTGCTGGCTCCAGTTAAGTCCCTGACTGATGCGGCGGGCAATGACTTCATCGGTGTACAGCACCAGATCAACGGTCAGCACCAGCTCGCGAATGTCGTGACGTTGCGACAGGTCGACGGGCAGTTGCAGATAGGGGTCATCGTCAAGGCTGACGAACAGCAGAGAGGATCCGGTGCGCTCCACCTCTTGCAGACCTGATACCGAAGGCAGCGCTGCGGTCTGGCCATCCCACTGCCAGATCACTGTCTGTTCCTTTTCAATTTGCAGGTTGTCCAGCGAAAAGGTCATGCGCCGGTCGACCGGATCGAGCCGCAATGATCGAGGTAAGGTTTCAATGCTGCTCAGCGAAAACCGCAGGTGCTGGTGACCGGGCAGCACTTCAAGGTTCAGGGCTGCTTCCTCTTTAAAGTTACCCGCCTCATCGCTGTAATACAGTCGGGCCTGGATTTTGGGAGCGGTCGGCGACACCCGCTGATTGATGATCCGGTCCGCCTCCCAGTTCAGAAAACGGCTCGCCTCAAGGCCGGTCACGAAGGCCTGAAAATGCGCTTCCTGTTCGATGAAACCGTCCAGTTGCGTCGGGGTGATTTCCAGCCCTGCGTGAAACAGTGTTTCGGTGACGAACTGCCTGCGCGTCAGTGGCATCACACTGCTGCAGAACGGCGAGGCACTGGCGATCAGCAGCAACAGCGCGCGTATCAAAAGATGTCCCAGTTCGATACCCGCAGCGGCCTCCCATTCAATGTCGATCAGTGTGGGCCGTTCGTCGGCGTCGAGGATGATGTTCTGTGGGACCGCATCGATGAGTACGCCGGGCAGCCGTTCATCCAGACGCTGCAACGGCAAATCGTGGCCCTGCCCGGCCAGCAGATCCCTCAACGCCTGACAATAGCGAGCCACAAACGCACCGAACTGCCTGACGGTCCAGTTGGGCGTGCTGGCGATGTCGAGAAACTGTTGGCTGAGCACGCTGCCGCGTCGATAGGGATCGACACGCGAGAGCACATGGCGAAAGTCCTTGTGGGGCGCACCGTCCGAGCGCAACGGCTCATGCCGCACTTCGATGTCGTCCGGTGTTTCGATGAACAGGGTTTGCTTGCAGTAGCCGGGCTTGCGACTGACGTTGTAATGCCCCGCCAGCAGGTTCGGCATGGCCAGCGGCGTCAGCGAACAGGACGCGGCAATCAGAAACGAATTGGCCAGATCCATGCCCAGCCCGTTGTCGACCACCACGGGCCAGGCACGCTCCAGATTGAACAACGTGGCTCCCGGCAGTTGCGGGTCCTTGCGTACGTTCTGCCACAGCAACGCGGCGGCATCGAAGTCCGGGTGTTCGAAGCCGCGTTGAGTGACGATGGAATTGGGCAGTTTGTAATCAGGGGCGGGAAACAGAAATTCCGAACGGCTGAAACCGGCCCGCTCAAGGAGATGGGTCAGTCGCTTGCGTCCGAACGTCTGCGGGCCATGGGTCGAATAACGTCCTTCCACGCCAGCCATGGGTATGGCCAGATGATCCTCTGGCGCGCCCGCGAAGTATTTCAGCCCCAACTGGTTTTCAATCGCCAGCAGCAGGATGCCGTCGGGCTCCAGCAGTTCGCGGACCCTGACCAGCATGTCCAGCGCCGGATCATCGCCCTGATTGAACAGGCTGGCATATTCGAGCACGCCGATCAGGGTGATGACGTCGAAGCGTTGCGGCGGCTGGAACTGCTCGAACCGCTCGGCAATCACCGTGACATTGTCCAGATCACGGGTCCGGCTGGCCGCGATCCGGGCCCGGCGCAGGCTGCCTTCAAGGCTCAGCACCGTAGCGCCGCACTCGCCCAGATACCGGCTGATCGCCCCACAACCGGCGCCAATTTCCAGCACCCTGCCCGTCAGGCAATGCTCGAAGGGACGCAGCAGATTGCCCCGCGCACTGCCCAAGTGATAAAGCGACACCCAGTCGGTGCAGTGCTGACCCAGTTCGGTTGAAAGCACGCTCAGGTCTTGCGCCTGGCGCACGATGTCGGCCAGACGTTCTTCATGCTCGTCGCCATCGCTATAAGCCAGCCCCTCGTAATCGGGACGTGCCCACACGCCCGTACGCCGGTCCAGCCGATACCCGCTCTGCTCAAGGTGACTCATTGTGCTGTTCCTGATCGAAGTCCATGGTGAGGGCCAGATCGACCAGTCCGAACAGCGTGGGGGTCGGGGCCACGACAATGTGAATGGCGTCGTAGCGACGATCGTGGGGAACGATCTCTTCGCCCTCGCGAGAGGCAACGCCCAGAGAAATGAAGTAATCGCCTGCTGACAGCCGGTTCCTGAAACTCAGACACGCCCTGAGTTGCGAACCCGGCTCGTAGAGTTGCCGACTGGCGGCGCACTCCAGCAGCCAGGAATTGCTGCCATAGACCGTGACGCCTTCCTTGGTCTTGACCGTGAAGCCCAGCACCGGATGGCTGATGAGCCGGTTGAAACGGATGGCCACCTGCAACAGCACCTCGGCACCCGGCTCGATACCGAGTGGAAACTCTCGCCCGTCCACGGACAGGTGAAAGTCCATCAGCATCGCCGCACCATCGCCCCAACGGTACTCATGCGGATTGAAACCGGGACGCGACTCGAAGGCATCCTGCTCGAAGTTCAGTGCCGGTCTCTGAACGCTTACAGCGGGCTGCAGAACGGGAGACTCGTTTGTCACAGGGCTCGGCGATGCCTGTGTCATCTGGCGATTGCGGCCGAACAGAATGTCCATGTAGCGATTGACGACAGTACGCGGCGCGCCGCTCGTTTCCACCCGGCCACCCTCCAGCAGAATCGCCCGATTGCAATGGGTGACCACCTGTTCGCTGGCGTGCGTGACCAGCAGGATGCTGGTGCCGTTCTGCTTGAGCTGTCGCAACCGCTCAAAGCATTTGGCCTGAAATTTTGCGTCGCCGACCGACAACGCCTCGTCGACGATCAGGATCTGCGGATCGACCTGCGCCTGCACGGCGAACGCCAGACGCACCGCCATGCCGCTGGAATAGGTCTTGACCGGCTGATCGATGAAGTCACCAATGTCGGCAAACCCGGCAATGGCGTCGAAGCGCTGATCGACTTCGTCGCGGCTCAGCCCCAGTACCGAAGCGTTCAGGTAAACGTTCTCCCGACCGGTAAATTCGGGGTTGAAGCCAGATCCAAGCTCCAGCAATGCCGCGACACGCCCCTGGGTATGAACCGAGCCGCCGGATGGCCGCAGGGTGCCGCAGATGATTTGCAGCAGCGTCGATTTGCCTGAGCCGTTGCGACCGACCAGTCCGACGGTTTCTCCGCGCCGCACGTCGAAATCGACATTGCGCAGCGCCCAGAACGCCTGCCCGTAGCTCTTCACCGGCATGCCAAACCGACGCTGCACTCGCGGCACAAGCGAGTGCAGGACTCGATCCATGGGCCGGTCGTAGCTGTAATAGCATTTGGAAATATCACGGACGCTGATCGCGATTTCGTCAGAGGACATCGGCGAACCCCCTGCGGGCTTTCTGAAAGAAGCCGAAGCCTGCCGCTGCGATTGCAGAGGCGATCAGCATCGCCAGGGCCAGGCTTTGCCAGTCCGGCCAGTTTCCGAACAGCAGCACGTTGCGGCTTTCTTCGATGATGTAGGTCAGCGGGTTGAGCTTCAGCCAGGGTTGGTAGACCTGAGGCAATGCCGCCACCGGATACAGCACCGGCGAGAGGAACAGCAACACAGTGGTCAACACGCCGATGACCTGACCCACGTCACGCAGGTACACGCCCAGCGCGGCCAGCAACCAACTGAAGCCCAGGGTCGCGATGGCCAGCGGCAGCAGCACCATCGGAAACAGGAGCGCCGTCCAGTAGAGAGTCTGGGTCAGAATGAACTGCGCCAGCAGCAGTACGACAAGGCTGGTGCCCGCATGAAAAATGGCCGAGCCCAGCGTCACGACGGGCAGCACCTCCAGGGGAAACACTACTTTCTTCACGAAATTGCCGTTGCTCATGATCAGCGACGGCGCGCGGTTCGCACATTCGGCGAACAGTCCATGCACGATCATCCCCACAAACAACAGAATGGCAAACCCGCCCTTGCCGGTGTCCTGCCCGACCCAACGGGCCTGGAAGACTTCGGAGAACACAAAGGTGTACACCGCAAGCATCAGCACCGGGTTGAAAAACGACCAGGCGATACCGATCACCGAACCGCGATAACGGCCAATGACTTCGCGCCGGGTCATGGTGATGATCAGTTGTCGGTGACGCCACAGGCTGCGCAGCAGATCCAGAGGACCGGCAGCCGGCGCCAGATGAGCGCTCAACATGATGGCTCCTGCATTTCGGGGATAGGATCAAGGCAATGGGAAATTCAGATCGCCACGGGCATGGCTACCGCCCCTGAGACAGACTCACAGGCGTGGAACTCAACGAAGGGGTCGAGGCGTCGGAAAGGGCTGGCACAGACAGTGCTGCGAGGACATTTCCGAAAATCAGTGTGGCAGCCAATACGCGGGACAGATGCGTCGGGCGATGGATGGTTGCAGGTGTTTCGATGGGTTTACAGCTCGGATCGCCCGCAAGCCGCCCCTAATCAAACAACACGTAACCTGCTGAGTGAACATGTTTTTGTGGGAGGCAGCTTTCCGGCGATGCAGTCAACGCGGTATGTCAGAAAAATCGCGTCATCGTTCATCGCGGGCAAGCCCCCTCCCACAGCCCGGTGTTTGCTGCGCGACAGCGCTACGTCGAAGACGTGATGGCGCAGCGCCTCCTGTCAAACAACACGTAATCTGCTGGATGGACACGCTTTTGTGGGAGGCGGCTTGCCGGCGATGCAGTCAACGCGGTAAGTCAGGAAAATCGCGTCATCGTTCATCGCGGGCAAGCCCCCTCCCACAGCCCGGTGTATCAAGCCTGCGGCGGCTGTCCGTTGGAAGCCGACAGGCCGCCATCCACCGGCAGGTTGACGCCGGTGACAAAGCGCGCGTCGTCGCTGGCCAGGAAGGCAATCACGTCACCGATGTCTTCAGGCTCGGCGGGACGGCCCAGCGCGATGCGTTCCTTGAACTTGGCCATCAACGCATCGTTGTCCATCATGTCGTCGGTCAGTTCACTGCGGGTCAGCGACGGGCACACCGCGTTCACCCGCACGCCGTCGGCGCCATGGTCCAACGCCAGCGCGCGAGTGAAGTTGGTGATCGCACCTTTGGCAGCGTTGTAAAAACTCATGCCCCAGTCCCCGCCCATGCCGGACACCGACGAGACGTTGACGATGTTGCCCTTGCTGGCAATCAGGGCGGGCATGGCCGTGCGAGTGCAATAGAAGACGCCGTCAAGGTCCACCGACATCAGCTCTTTCCAGTCCTGCACTTCAAGTTCGGTGACCTTGCCGGACTTCACGATGCCCGCATTGTTGACCAGCACGTCCAGACGGCCGAAGTGACTGGCGACTTCCTTGAACAGCGCCTCGACGTCGCTCAGGTCCGCCACGTCGGCCGCCCTGACCAGATGACCTTCGCCCTCCAGTTGCGCGTGTACTTTTTTCAGCTTTTCTTCGTTGCGGCCGACCAGCACCACGCTGGCACCTTCCCTGGCAAAACGCTTGGCCGTGGCTTCGCCGATTCCGGAACCGGCGCCTGTGACCACAACGACTTTCTGGGTGAAACGATTCATTGAAAATGCTCCGAAAAAGTGAATACGTGTCTGGTGGACTGTGAGGCCCCCGGCCGCGTTCACTCTCATTCACGTGAGGCACTTTCAGGTCATTCCAAACGGTCGATATTCGACTAATCGTGCGTTGACAAACCCTTCACACCCTGTAAATAATCGGCGAAGTTGTACGACAACCTATGACGCCAAAACAATAAAAACAAAGCCGGGGCCCATTACATGAAGACTCGCGTCCGTATGCCCGCTCTACCTTGCGTAACCCCCTGGATCGCCGTCGCCGCGGCAAGGTTCTATCCTCTCGCAGCATTCCAAGACACACGTGTTTTATAGATTTCGCTGACTGTCAGCGGACGGTACCCGGCTGTCTTTCAGCCAGGGCCATGCCTGGAAACAGGCATCACATAATCCTCGTCGGTGTCGGCTCTTGCCTGTGCAAGGCCAGAAAAGAGGACGGTTTCGTTAAACCAAGGGAGCACAACAATAATGACATCTCACACTACCCGTTCGCGCATCCTGATGGGCGTTGGCAGCATGACGCTGCTCTGCCCGTTGATGAGCATGGCCGAAGGTTTCGTGGACGACACCAAGGCCACGCTCAACCTGCGTAACGCCTATTTCAACCGCAACTTTACCAACCCCGCGTTTCCCAACAGTGCGGCCCCGCAGAGCAAGGCTGAGGAATGGACGCAAAGCTTCATTCTCGACGCCAAGTCGGGCTTCACCCAAGGCACGGTCGGGTTCGGTGTCGACGTGCTCGGGCTGTATTCGATCAAGCTCGATGGCGGTCGCGGTACGGGCGGCACGCAATTGCTGCCGATTCACAGCGACGGGCGTCCTGCAGATGATTTCGGTCGTCTGGGCGTGGCGGGCAAGGCACGTTTTTCCAAGACCGAACTGAAGGTCGGCGAATGGATGCCGGTGCTGCCGATCCTGCGTTCCGATGACGGCCGTTCGCTGCCGCAGACTTTCCAGGGCGGACAGATCACCTCCAAGGAAATCGACGGCCTGACGCTGTATGGCGGTCAGTTCCGCGGCAACAGCCCGCGTAACGACGCCAGCATGGAAGACATGTCGATGAACGGTCGCGGTGCCTTCACGTCCGACCGTTTCAACTTTGGCGGCGGTGAATACGTTTTCAACGAAAAACGCACTCAGGTCGGCGTCTGGTACTCGGAACTGCAGGACATCTATCAGCAGCAGTTCTTCAACCTGCTGCACAGCCAGACCTTCGGTGACTGGACCCTGGGTGCAAATCTGGGCTACTTCATCGGCAAGGAAGACGGCAACAAGCTGGCCGGCGATCTGGACAACAAGACGGCCTATGCCCTGCTCTCGGCCCGTTACGGCGGCAGCACCTTCTATGTCGGTCTGCAGAAGCTCAGCGGCGACACGGCCTGGATGCGCGTCAACGGCACCAGCGGCGGCACACTGGCCAACGACAGTTACAACTCCAGCTACGACAACGCCAAGGAAAAATCCTGGCAGCTGCGTCACGACTACAATTTCGCCGTACTGGGCGTACCGGGCCTGACCCTGATGAACCGCTACATCAGCGGCGACAACGTACACACCGGTAATATCACTGACGGCAAGGAATGGGGCCGGGAGTCGGAACTGGCGTACACCGTACAGAGCGGCACGTTCAAGAACCTGAACGTCAAATGGCGAAACTCCAGTTTGCGACGCGACTTCAGCGCCAACGAGTTCGATGAAAACCGTGTCTTCATCAGCTATCCGCTGTCGTTGCTCTGATGCATCTGGCCAGGCCCGTCCGCTGGTCGGGCCTGGTCATGCGCAAGCGTCCGGACGGCGGTTCACCCACCGGCCACTTAATACTTTGGGCGCGTTGACAAGCAGCGCGAGGGCTGCCGATAATCCGGCAAGTCATACGACAACAGATGACAAAAATAACAATCAGGAAACTTCCTCATGGCATCGGCTCACACTACGCAGACTCCCTTCAATCGCCTCCTGCTGACAGGCGCGGCAGGCGGCCTGGGCAAGGTATTGCGCGAAACGCTGCGTCCCTACGCGAACATTCTCCGGCTGTCCGACATCGCCGAAATGGCGCCAGCGGCTGGCAGCCATGAAGAGGTCCAGGTCTGCGACCTCTCTGACAAGAACGCCGTTCATCAGTTGGTCGAAGGCGTTGATGCCATCCTGCATTTCGGTGGCGTTTCCGTAGAGCGGCCGTTCGAAGAAATTCTCGGCGCGAACATCTGCGGCGTGTTCCACATCTACGAAGCCGCCCGCCGTCACGGCGTGAAGCGCGTGATCTTCGCCAGCTCCAACCACGTCATCGGTTTCTACAAGCAGGACGAAACCATCGACGCCCATTCCCCGCGCCGCCCGGACAGCTACTACGGCCTGTCCAAATCCTACGGCGAGGACATGGCCAGCTTCTACTTCGATCGCTACGGCATCGAAACCGTCAGCATCCGCATCGGCTCCTCGTTCCCGGAACCGCAGAACCGCAGAATGATGAGCACCTGGCTCAGCTTCGATGATCTGACCCAACTGCTCGAACGCTCCCTGTACACGCCCAATGTCGGCCACACCGTGGTGTACGGCGTATCGGACAACAAGACCGTCTGGTGGGACAACCGTCTGGCCAGCCAGCTGGGCTATGTTCCCAAGGACAGTTCGGAAGTGTTTCGCGACAAGGTTGAAGCCCAGCCGATGCCAGCCGCCGATGATCCGGCCATGGTCTATCAGGGCGGTGCCTTCGTGGCCTCCGGGCCGTTCGGCGACGAGTAAACATCGCTCATTTACAACCTGAACAGCCTGGAGACACGAGCGCCATGGATGCCGAACTGATTCTGGATGCGCAAAACGCTACGGGTGAGAGCCCTGTCTGGAGTGCCCGCGATCAGGCGCTGTACTGGGTCGACATCCCGGCAGGCCACCTGCATCGCTGGAGCGTACGCGATGGCAGCACTCGCCACTGGAAAGCCCCGCAGATGCTGGCCTGCATCGCGGCCGACGGCAAAGGTGGCTGGGTGGCAGGCATGGAAAGCGGCCTGTTCCACCTGCAGCCCGGCGACGGTGAAAACCTGACCGCCACGCCTCTGGTCGAGGTCGCGCACGCACAACCCGGCATGCGCTTCAACGATGGTCGTTGCGACCGTCAGGGACGCTTCTGGGCAGGCACCATGTTCATGGACATGAGTGCCGGAGCCGTGGTCGGCGCGATGTATCGCTACAGCGCAGGGCAACAGACGCTGGAACCGGTACTGAAAGACTTCATCGTGCCCAACGGCCTGGCGTTCAGCCCGGACGGCAAGACCATGTATCTGTCCGACTCGCACCCCAGCGTGCAGAAGATCTGGGCCTTCGATTACGACACCGACAGCGGCACCCCACACAACCGCCGCCTGTTCGTGGACATGAACAATTATCTGGGTCGCCCGGATGGTGCAGCCATCGACGCCGATGGCTGCTACTGGATCTGCGGCAATGACGCCGGTCTTATCCATCGTTTCACCCCACAGGGCAAGCTCGACCAGTCACTGGTCGTGCCCGTGAAAAAACCCGCCATGTGCGCATTCGGCGGCCCGGACATGGACACCCTGTTCGTGACGTCAATCCGCCCTGGCGGCGATCTGAGCGATCAACCACTCGCCGGTGGTGTGTTCGCTCTACGGCCCGGCGTCAAAGGCCTGGAGGAGCCTGTTTTCCGGGATTGATCCACACACTGAGCCACAACATTGAAGCAACAGCACTGAACCCAATAGCACCGACCAAAAACAAGAAAATCGGAGATATCCATGGACTTCAAACGCACACTTCTCATCGCTGCACTTCCGCTCGCGTTCTGCATGTCTGGCATCGCGCAGGCTGAAGTAAAAATCAAGTTCGCCGAAGTGCACCCCGCCGGCTACCCGCCGGTCGTGGCCGAGCAGAACATGGGCAAAAAGCTGCAGGAAGAAACCAAGGGCGAAATCAGCTTCAAGATGTTTGCCGGCGGCGTGCTGGGCTCGGAGAAGGAAGTCGTCGAGCAGGTACAGTCCGGCGCCATCCAGATGACCCGCGTCAGCCTCGGCATCGTCGGCCCGGTGGTACCGGACGTCAACGCGTTCAACCTGCCGTTCGTGTTCCGTGACCAGGCGCACATGCGCACCATCATCGATGGCGAAATCGGTCAGGAAATGCTCGACAAGATCACCAACTCGAACTTCAACATGGTCGCGCTGGCCTGGATGGATGGCGGCACGCGCAACCTGTACACCAAGAAGCCGGTACGCAGCATCGCCGACCTCAAGGGCATGAAGATTCGCGTACAGGGCAACCCGGTGTTCATCGACACCATCAACGACATGGGCGGCAACGGTATCGCCATGGCCACCGGCGAGATTTTCAGCGCCCTGCAGACTGGCGTGATCGACGGTGCGGAAAACAACCCGCCGACCTACTTCCAGCACAACCACTACCAGAACGCCAAGTTCTACACCATGACCGAGCACCTGATCCTGCCTGAGCCTGTGGTGATGTCGAAAACCACCTGGACCAAGCTCACGCCCGAGCAACAGACCCTGGTGAAGAAACTGGCACGCGAAGCGCAGATGGAAGAGCGCAAGCTGTGGGACGCCGCATCGGCTGCCGATGAAGCCAAGCTCAAGGCCGCAGGTGTGGAGTTCATCACCCTGACTGCCGAGCAGAAAAAGGCGTTCTACGACGCAACCCAGGCCGTGCGTGACAAATACGGCGCGCCTTACAAGGATCTGATCAGCCGTATCGAAGCGGTCCAGACCGATCCTGCGCTGATGGCAAAAACTCAAGCTGCCCAATAAGACAGTCCGATAACGCCGCGGGGGCGAGCGAGAGCTCGTTCGCCGCCGCTGTGGTGAGCCTCCATGAAAAATACGTTATTGCGCATCAACGACACGCTTTACCGGGTCTGTATCGGGATCGCGGGTCTGTCGGTCCTGATCATGACCCTGATCATTCCCTGGGGCATCTTCGCCCGTTACGTGCTGGGCAGCGGCTCCAGCTGGCCAGAGCCGGTCGCCATTCTGCTGATGGTGGTGTTCACCTTCTTCGGCGCTGCCGCCAGTTATCGTGCTGGCGCACACATGGCCGTGGCCATGGCGGTCGACCGCATGCCGTTGCAGGTGCGCAAAGTGGCAACAGTGATCGTGCAGATCCTGATGGCCATCGTTGCGCTGTTCATGATCGTCAAGGGCTTCAAGCTGTGCGCCACCACCTGGAATCAGTTTCTGGGTGAAATCCCGTCTCTGCGGGTTGGCATCTCTTATCTGCCGATTCCCATCGGCGGCATCGTGACCCTTATTTTCGTGCTGGAAAGGATGTTCCTGGGTGACCAGAGTCACCGCTCCGTCATGCGGTTCGACGTCATTGAAGAAAGCGAAGGTGCCGCATAAATGGACGCATTAGTACTGTTGGGCAGCTTTATCGCACTGATCCTGATCGGCATGCCCGTGGCCTACGCGCTGGGTCTGTCGGCGCTGATCGGTGCCTGGTGGATCGAGATCCCCGCCGATGCCCTGATGATTCAGATCGCGGGCGGCGTGAACAAATTTTCGCTGCTGGCGATTCCGTTCTTTGTACTGGCCGGTGCCATCATGGCCGAGGGCGGCATGTCACGACGGCTGGTAGCCTTTGCCGGGGTGCTGGTGGGTTTCGTGCGCGGCGGGCTGTCACTGGTCAACATCGTGGCCTCGACCTTCTTCGGCGCCATCTCCGGCTCGTCCGTGGCCGACACCGCTTCGGTGGGCTCGGTGCTGATCCCGGAAATGGAACGCAACGGTTACCCTCGTGACTTCTCGACCGCCGTAACGGTAAGCGGCTCGGTGCAAGCCCTGCTGACGCCACCCAGCCACAACTCGGTGCTCTACTCGCTGGCTGCTGGCGGCACGGTGTCGATCGCCTCGCTGTTCATGGCCGGAATCATGCCGGGCCTGTTGCTCAGCGCGGTGATGATGGGCCTGTGCATGATCTTCGCCCGCAAGCGCAACTACCCGAAAGGCGAAGTGATCCCGATGCGTCAGGCGCTGAAAATCGCCGGTGAAGCACTGTGGGGCATGATGGCGCTGGTCATCATTCTGGGCGGCATCCTGTCGGGCGTGTTCACCGCGACCGAATCGGCGTCCATCGCCGTGGTCTGGTCGTTCTTCGTGACCATGTTCATCTACCGCGACTACAAATGGCGCGACCTGCCCAAGCTGATGCACCGGGCGGCACGGACCATTTCCATCGTGATGATCCTGATCGGTTTCGCCGCCAGCTTCGGTTACATCCTGACGCTGATGGAAATCCCGATGAAGATCACTACAGCGTTCCTGACGCTGTCGGATAACCGTTACGTGATTCTGATGTGCATCAACGTGATGTTGCTGCTGCTCGGCACCATAATGGACATGGCACCGCTGATCCTGATCCTCACCCCGATTCTGCTGCCAGTGGTCGCCAGTGTCGGCGTCGATCCGGTTCACTTCGGCATGATCATGCTGGTCAACCTGGGTATCGGCCTGATCACACCGCCGGTGGGTGCAGTGCTGTTCGTGGGCGCCGCGGTGGGTAAAGTCACCATCGAAGCTACCGTGAAAGCCCTGCTGCCGTTCTACGCCGCACTGTTCATGGTGCTGATGCTGGTGACTTACATCCCGGCTATCTCGCTGTGGCTGCCAGGCGCTGTGCTCTGAATCCTCGTTACTGACTGTCAGCCCTCGCGAGCTCTTGTTCGCGAGGGTCATGACAGCGCTGCTTTTTCCAGCCAAGGAGGCTGGTCCCGCATGTCCGCCCCTGCCCTGTTTCCCCGTCACATCGCCGTATTGATACTGGCGCTGCTGGCCTGCTCGTTCGCTGGCAATCACATTGCCGCTCGCATTGCCTTCGACCATGACACCGGCCTGCTGCTGGCGATTCTGTGTCGCTCCGGCGTCACCCTGCTGGTGCTGGTCAGTCTGGTGCTGCTGCAACGCGAACGGCTCAACCTGCCCGCCAGCACCTGGCGCTGGCAACTGCTGCTGGGCCTGCTGATCGCGACCCAGAGTTTCTGCATCTACTCGGCCGTGGCCCGTATTCCGGTCGCACTGGCTCTGCTGGTGGTCAACGTCTCGCCGATTCTGCTGGCGCTGCTGACCTGGGCGCTGGGCGGTGCTGCACCGACGCGCCGCGCGGCGGCCTTGATGGGCCTGATTCTGTTCGGTCTGGTCCTGGCGCTCGATGTGCCGCACCGTTTGTCCAACCCCGGCAGTAGCGAGCCACAGTGGCTGGAAGGCATTGCCTACGCCTTTACCGCTGCGGTGGTCTTTGCCTTCGCGCTGTGGATCACCGACAACAAGCTGTCGAGCATGCGCGGCACCGTGCGCAGCATGCTGACCATGGTCGTGGTGTTCATAGCTGCCGCCGTGGCCGGTGCCAGCGGTCTGCTGCCCGGCGGCGTGGACCTGCCGACCAGCCGCATCGGCTGGACCGCATTGGCCAGTCTGGTGTTGTTGTACGGCGTCGGTTTTTCGCTGCTGTTCATCTGCATGGCGCGCCTGGACATCTCCCGCAATGCGCCGGTCATGAACATCGAGCCGGTGGCGAGTCTGCTGTTTGGCTGGCTGATTCTGGATCAACTGCTCAGCAGCGGCCAGGTCATCGGTGGGTTGATCGTCGTCAGTGGTATCGTCCTGCTGACCTGGCGTCGCGCCACACCGCCTTCACCGCCTAAATCCGTCACTTCCGAGGAGGCTCCGCACCATGCCCGCGAACGTTCTGACCCTTGAAGACGGCCTGACCCGGCTGACCCTGGCACCCGAGACAGGCGGCAGCATCGTCAACTGGACAGTCCTGAGCAGCGGCCAGCCATTGCTGCGCCACAGCTCCGACGAAGCCGTGGCTGCGGGCACACCTCGCAAACTGGCGCTCTACCCGCTGGCGCCCTGGTCGAACCGGATCGGCGACGGCGGCTTCGACACACCCGACGGCTGGCTCGCCCTGTCGCCCAACAGCGCCAACGATGCGTTGCCCATTCACGGCAGCGCATGGCAACAGCCTTGGGACGTGATCGAGCAGACGAACACACACGTTTGCCTGCAACTCGACAGTCAGACCCCGTTCGCCTACCAGGCCCGACTGCGCTACACGCTGCTCGACGGCCGGTTGAGCATCGAACTGAGCACCACACATCTGGACAGCCGTGCAGCCTGGCACGGACTCGGCCTGCACCCTTATCTGCCGCGCACGCCCGAGACACGTCTGCAGGCCAAGGCTTCGCAGGTCTGGCTGTGCGACGAGGCAGGCCTGCCCACCGAGCTGCAGGATCTGCCAGACGAATGGGATTTCCGGAACGGCAACAGCCTGCCGCACGCGAAACTGGACAACGGTTTTACCGAATGGGATGGCCGCAGCGTCATCCGCCAGTCCGACTTGGGCTACGAGCTGCACTGTGAAGCCGGCGGCAGCGAATACTTTCTGGTCTTCTGCCCGCCGGGGCTGGACTTCTTCTGCTTTGAACCGGTCAGTCACCCGGTCAACGCCCATCACCTGCCGGGGCATCCGGGGTTGAAGCTGTTGCAGCGTGGAGAATCCATGACGCTGGGGTTCAGCCTGCGTTATCGGGCGCTTTAGCCTGTCGATTCATTTTATGACCAGCACCGACCGGCCACTCATCCTGACAAGACCGGCGGGGCTGGCACAGTCGCCGTCGATCATTGAGTCGATGTCTCCCAGCACGAAGACAGTCACCGCCCTGGACCCCTGGTAGCGGCCGTCCACGATGTATCCGGTCCCTACGACAACCGAGCCCTTACCCTCTACCTCCTGAAGCGCCGTGTTGAACACGTAGGTACTGGTCGTTCGGTCGTCCCAATTGATCACCCATGTGATGGGCGAAGCCAGACTGCGCAGCCGCGGGCAGGACAAGTCCGCCTGAAACCTCTGCTCGGCCGAGGCTCTGAGACTCAGGGCAGAGGAAGGCGACTCACAAGGCCCCCAGTAACTTTTCGTGGTGATATCAACCGGCTTACGGGTATTGGTCAGGCCCGGAGACCACGTGGCGATGTGCACGCCGTTCACGCAAGTGACCTGATTCTCCGGTTCAGCCTCAGCCCGCTCGGGCGCGATGAGCAGGGTTGTGCCCACGCAGATGAAAACAACTGTGGCCAGACAAACCAGACCTGATAAAAACCGCTCGGCAGTGAGAGGCATGACCGGCTCCGTGAACGTGATGATGTTCAGCTACCGGTGTATCAGCCTGCGTCGCCGGTTTCTACTGTCATAACTGACAGGAACCGGCGAAATCAGACCAGTAGAGAACACACTATCCCCTGTGATCCGTTCCCGCTTCGCCTGCGTAACACACAGGCATACCGAACCAAAACCAGACAACGACGATCAGAAGGTGGATCATGAGCATAACTGCCAGTCTCAGGACCTTCTGTCACTTGTCCACCCCATCCAGCGATTCGCCGATAACCCGACTTTGGATCAATGAAGTCAATGCCGTGGCCCGCCAGCAGGACCGCGATAGCTTCATGCGCATTTACGATCACTTCGCGCCGCGCCTGTTGCGTTACCTGACCGGGTTGAATGTGCCTGAAGGTCAGGCCGAGGAGCTGGTGCAGGAGGTGTTGCTCAGGTTGTGGCACAAGGCCGATACGTTCGACCCGAACAAGGCGAGTCTGGGCACCTGGCTGTTCCGGATCGCGCGCAACTTGTACATCGACAGCGTGCGCAAGGACCGCGGCTGGGTGCAGGTACAGAATTCGCTGGAACAACTTGAACGCCTGGAAGCACCACAGGACCGAACGCTTGATTACAGCCAGCGTCAGGAGCAACAACTGGCTTCGGCCATCCAGAACCTGCCGACTGATCAAGCCAAGGTGCTACGCATGTCTTATTTCGAGGCGCTCAGCCATCGCGAAATCTCCGAACGTCTCGGCATGCCGCTGGGCACCGTCAAGTCCTGCCTGCGATTGGCCTTCCAGAAGCTGCGCTCCCGGATCGAGGAGTCCTGATGAACACGTTAAGACACCCGGATGATTCGACACTGATCAGCTACGCCGCGGGCGCGCTGGCACAAAGCATCGCGCTGGTCACGGCCGCGCATCTGGAGCGTTGTCCGGTCTGCCGGGCAAGGTTGAGGGAAGCCGAACAGATAGGCGGTGTGCTGATGCAGCAGCACAGCAGCACCGTAGTGCCGTTGCGTGGACGCGCCGCGATGCTTGAAAGGCTGAATGAGCCGGCTTCGCGACAGAGCCCGGTGATCAACCCATTACAGGCCTCCAACGAAGACTCCGACTTGATGCCCGCGTGCCTGCAGGCGCATTTCGGCCAGTACCTGAGTCAGTTGAAGTGGAAAACACTCGCGCCCGGCGTCCAGCGCGTGCGGGCCGAAGGTATCGCGCAGGGCACCCTCATGCTGCTCAAAAGCGCGCCCGGCGTCAGCATGCCGATGCACAGTCACAGCGGCAGTGAAATGACCATGGTCCTCAGAGGTTCATTCCACGACGAAATGGGCGATTTCAAGGCAGGTGACATTGCCGATCTGGACAGTGACGTCCATCACCAGCCTGTCGCCTACGGAGAGTGCATCTGCCTGCTGGCCACCGATTCACCGCTGCGCTTTCACGGCCTGTTTGCGCGCATCATGCAGCCGTTCATCGGTATCTGACCGAACGGCTGCAACGCAGCGGTCAGCGCTGAATGCCGACACCCAGCGAGGCCAGCGCGTCCCAGTAGCCTGGGTACGTCTTGCCGACACAGTCCGGATCCAGAATGCGGATACCGGCGATCTTCAGACCCGCCAACGCAAAGCACATCGCAATGCGATGGTCGGCATGAGTGTCGATCAAGGCGTCGACCGTGGTGCCCGCCAGTGCCGGATTGGCGTTTACTACCAGATCATCGCCCTCCTCGACCGCCAGCCCCGGCGCAATCGCGCACAGGCCGTGGGACAGCGCCGAAATGCGGTCGCACTCTTTCACACGCAGATTGGCAATGCCGACGAAACGCACGGGCTGATTGTTGAACGCGGCCAGCACGGCCAGGGTCGGGATGGCGTCCTGCATCTGCGAGCCGTCGATCACCGCCGGCATGTTCGGGAAACGGGCGATGATGTGGCTGGCCAGCGCGTCAGGCTGAGTGAACGCATCGGTGGCGACACCGAGATCGATAGTGCCCTGAGTCAGCGCCTGAGCGGCCCATAGGTAGGTCGCAGCGGACGCGTCCGGCTCGATGTGGAAATCCGTGGCGCGGTAGCCGGTCGCCGAGACTTTCCAGGCGGCGTCGCCGATGGCCTGAACCTCGGCACCGAACGCCTGCATTGCCGCGAGGGTCAGGTCGACGTAACCGCGTGCACCGATCTCGCTGCCGGTCAGGGCGACTTCCAGAGGACCCTTGCCGCAGGCACCGGCCATCAAGAGTGCCGACACGTATTGGCTGGACAGATTGCCGTCGATCTCGATGCGCCCGGCGGCCAGACCGCCCTTGCCCTTGATGGCGACCGGCGGGCAGCCGGTCGGGGCGCTGACTTCAACGCCCATGCGCTGCAAGGCGTCGACCAGCGGGCCGATCGGGCGCTTGCGCATGTACTCGTCGCCATCAACCACGAAGTCGCCTTCGAAATTGGCCAGCGCTGCGGTCAGAAAGCGCGTTGCGGTTCCGGCGTTGCCCAGGAACAGCGCCTGCTGCGGCGCCTGCCAATGACCTGAACTGGTGACCACGAAGGTGCTGTCATCCGGCTCGTCGACCTGCACGCCCATCAGACGCAGGGCTTCGGACATCACGCGGGTGTCGTCACTTTTCAGCGCGCCGGTCAGGCGGCTGGTGCCTTTGGCCAGACCTGCCAGCAGCAGGGCGCGGTTGGTGATGGACTTGGAACCGGGCGGGCTGACGCGCCCGACCAGCGGGCGCTCGACAGGCAAAACAGTGAGAGTGGCTTGAGATCGCATGATGTCCCTGAGCGTCAGCGGAAAAATGGCGATCCTAGCACGAGCGCAGGGCTGCGTTCATGGGTGAACGCAGGCCTTTTGGCGAGAACACAGCCTCAGCTGTGGTCGCCAGACAACTTCTGCAACTGGGCGTTGACCGCCTGGAGTTGATGACGGTTGGTCGCCACGTCGGTGACGTCGTAGATCACCAGACACACATGGCTGATTTCGCCCGTGGTCGAGCGCAGCGGGAACAGTGTGGTGTTCTGGTACATGAACTCTTCCTGCCCGGTGATGGGCTGGTAGTTCTTGAAGCGCACCAGATAAGGCCGCTGCTCCCAGATCGTGAAGGCTGGCGTGCCCAGGGTCACGACGTTGTCGATTTTCTTGCTGAACCATGGCTGGTTCACGTCGGGGAACAGTTCGAAGAAGGTCTTGCCGATGGCCACGTAAGGCACCACGCCCGAACGGTTCTCCATGAAGGTGTTCCAGACCGACACCTGATAGTTCAGGTCGAGCACCACGATGCCCACGTCGATGTTTTGCGTGACGGCCAGCAACCAATGCAGCTCGTTGATTTCGATAGCGTTGCTCATGGGGTCAGCTCATCAGGTAGGCAAGTTTTTTGGTCAGCAGATCGACCGAGTCTTCGGTGAACAGCATCAGCAGATCAAAATGAATGTTGTGGCCTTCGACGCTGTAACTGATCTCCACCGCGAGAGTCTTTTTCCAGCGCTGGCTGTTGATGCGGATCAACTCGTCGATGCCGCCCTGGGCACCCAGCAACTGGGGATGGCCTTGCGAGAAGGCGATATCGATCTGCTCGGCAATCCCGCTCAGGCAGGCACCGATCAGGATCGTAGACAGGTCCAGAAGCATTTCCATGTCGGAAGAATCGGGGGAGTTGCCGCCCATCAGCTTCGACACGCCGGAAATTTCAGAGTCGTGGAAGATCAACAGCGCTTCACCGGCGATGCCGCCACCGATGTAGCCCTGACAGACTGCAGTCAGGCGCTGATCACTGTGCGCATCGGCAAGCGCCATGTGCAACTCGCCCACTTCAAGCATGTTCACGTTCGGCACCGGCAACTGCACAAACACACCCAGCACCTTGGCCAGCAACGCAGCGGCCCGCCCCATGGCGACGTTCACGGTTTCGCGGAATGCATCCTGAAAGCTGATAATGCCCTGCCCCGCCGTGTGCTGCGTGGCCACAGTGGCAGGCAGCGCGGAAGGTTTGCCCAACAGGCCAAGGCGTTCGAGCGTGCTTTTGAGTTCGTCCGGATCGGCCGGCTTTTTCAGGAAGGCCAGCGCGCCGAGTTCCATGACACGGCGTACGGCCTCATCCTGCACGTCTCCGGAGACCACGATAACCTTGGCGTCCAGGTGCTCTTCGCGAATCGCCGCCAGTGTCTGGTAACCGTCCATGACCGGCATGGTCAGGTCCAGCAGCACGACCTTGCCCAGGCCGCTGCGGATCGCCTCCAGGCCTTCCTGACCTTGGGTCGCCATCGTTACTGACACATCCCAGTCGGCAGGCAAGGCCCGCATCAACTGCTTTCGCGCCATGTTGGAGTCGTCGCATATCAATAGCGCAAGAGTGGACATCGTGTAGTTCTCACTGCAAAAAATCAGGCTGCCAGAGG
>Ga0265798_10002339_pt1 | contig 28176 bp, 24 predicted proteins | sample P3T30metagenome_FD_192430 | JGI IMG/M metagenome (GOLD analysis project Ga0265798, IMG submission 192430) | Plant litter microbial communities from East Loma Ridge, Irvine, California - P3 T30 | ecosystem: Environmental > Terrestrial > Plant litter > Unclassified | place: USA: California...
AGCTTATTAAGGCAAGGGACTAGACCATGCATTTCACCATTCAACGCGAAGCCCTGTTGAAACCCCTGCAATTGGTGGCCGGCGTGGTTGAACGCCGTCAGACCTTGCCGGTGCTATCCAACGTATTAATGGTCGTCGAAGGCCAGCAGTTGTCGCTGACCGGTACCGACCTTGAAGTCGAACTGGTTGGACGCGTGCAGCTGGAAGAGCCGGCCGAGCCTGGGGAAATCACTGTCCCTGCGCGTAAGCTGATGGACATCTGCAAAAGCCTGCCCAACGATGCGTTGATCGATATCAAGGTCGACGACGCCAAGCTGGTGGTCAAGGCCGGCCGTAGCCGTTTCACCTTGTCCACCCTGCCTGCCAACGACTTCCCTACGGTGGAAGAAGGTCCGGGTTCACTGACGTTCCAGTTGGGTCAGAGCAAGCTGCGCCGTTTGATCGAGCGCACCAGCTTCGCCATGGCTCAGCAGGACGTGCGTTACTACCTCAACGGCATGTTGCTTGAAGTCAGCGCCGGCGTACTGCGTGCTGTCGCGACCGATGGCCACCGTCTGGCAATGTGTTCCATGACTGCCGACATCGAACATGCCGATCGCCACCAGGTCATCGTGCCGCGCAAAGGTATTCTGGAAATGGCTCGTCTGCTCACCGAGCAGGACGGCATGGTCAGCATCGTACTGGGTCAGCATCACATTCGCGCAACTACAGGCGAGTTCACCTTCACCTCGAAACTGGTCGACGGTAAATTCCCTGACTACGAACGCGTGCTGCCAAAAGGTGGTGACAAGTTGGTGCTGGGCGATCGTCAGGCGCTGCGCGAAGCCTTCAGCCGTACCGCGATTCTGTCCAACGAAAAGTACCGTGGTATTCGTCTGCAACTGGCCAGCGGTCAGCTCAAGATTCAGGCGAACAACCCTGAGCAGGAAGAAGCGGAAGAAGAAATCGGCGTCGAGTACAACGGTGACTCGCTGGAAATCGGTTTCAACGTCAGCTACCTGCTCGACGTTCTGGGCGTGATGACCACCGAGCAAGTGCGTCTGATTCTGTCTGACTCCAACAGCAGTGCGCTGGTGCAAGAGTCAGACAATGATGACTCGGCATACGTTGTCATGCCGATGCGTCTGTAACTATGTACAGCGCAACCTAGATGTCTCTCAGCCGCATCTCGGTCACCGGGGTGCGCAATCTGCACCCGGTGACCCTCTCCCCCTCTCCGCGTATCAATATCCTTTACGGCGCCAATGGCAGCGGCAAAACCAGCGTACTGGAAGCCATCCATCTGCTGGGCATCGCTCGTTCGTTCCGCAGCAGTCGCCTGCTTCCAGTCATCCAGTACGAGCAACCGTCTTGCACGGTCTTCGGTCAAGTCGAGCTTGCCCAAGGCGGGCATAGCAGTCTGGGTGTAGCGCGTGACAGACAAGGTGAATTCCAGATCCGCATCGACGGGCAGAATGCGCGCAGTGCTGCACAGCTTGCTGAAATTCTGCCGTTGCAGCTCATCAATCCGGACAGTTTCAGATTGCTTGAAGGCGCACCGAAGATTCGCAGACAGTTTCTGGACTGGGGAGTGTTCCACGTGGAACCTCGTTTCATGGCCACTTGGCAGAGGCTCCAGAAGGCCTTGAGGCAGCGAAACTCATGGCTCCGGCATGGTACACTTGACGCCGCTTCGCAGGCGGCATGGGACCGTGAACTGTGTCTGGCGAGTGATGAGATCGACGAGTTTCGTCGGGCTTACATCAAGGCATTGAAGCCAGTCTTTGAACAAACTTTGAGCGAACTTGTTGAGCTTGAAGGTTTGACCCTGAGCTACTACCGAGGATGGGACAAGGAAAAAGAGCTGAGCACAGTGCTCGCTTCTTCCCTGAATCGCGATCAGCAGATGGGCCATACACAGGCCGGACCACAACGCGCTGACTTGCGTCTTAGATCGGGCGCACACAACGCCGCGGACATTTTGTCCCGGGGTCAGCAGAAGCTGGTGGTCTGTGCGTTGCGCATCGCGCAAGGACATCTGGTTAGTCAGGTCCGGCGCGGCCAGTGTATCTATCTCGTCGATGACTTGCCTTCCGAACTGGATGACAACCATCGCCGGGCGCTTTGCCGTTTGCTGGAAGAATTACGCTGCCAGGTATTTATCACCTGTGTAGACCAAGAATTTTTGAGGGAAGGCTGGCAGACGGAAACGCCAGTCGCTTTGTTCCACGTGGAACAAGGCCGTATCACCCAGACCCACGACCATCGGGAGTGATTGCATGAGCGAAAATCAAACGTACGACTCGTCCAGCATTAAAGTGCTGAAAGGACTTGATGCCGTACGCAAGCGTCCCGGAATGTACATCGGCGATACAGACGACGGTAGCGGTCTGCATCACATGGTATTCGAGGTGGTTGATAACTCGATCGACGAAGCATTGGCAGGCCATTGCGACGACATCAGTATCATCATCCATCCTGACGAATCGATCACCGTCCGCGACAACGGTCGCGGTATTCCGGTCGACGTGCACAAAGAAGAAGGCGTGTCGGCAGCCGAGGTCATCATGACCGTGCTCCACGCTGGTGGTAAGTTCGACGACAACTCGTACAAGGTGTCCGGCGGCCTGCACGGCGTGGGCGTCTCGGTAGTAAACGCCCTCTCGGAAATTCTGCTGCTGACTGTGCGTCGCAGCGGCAAGATCTGGGAACAGACCTACGTTCATGGTGTTCCACAGGAACCGATGAAGATCGTAGGCGAAAGCGATACTACGGGTACCCAGATCCACTTCAAGCCTTCTGCAGATACGTTCAAGAATATCCACTTCAGCTGGGACATCCTGGCCAAGCGGATTCGTGAACTGTCTTTCCTGAACTCCGGTGTCGGCATCATGCTGAAGGACGAGCGCAGCGGCAAAGAAGAGCTGTTCAAGTACGAAGGTGGTCTGCGTGCATTCGTTGAATACCTGAACACCAACAAGACGCCGGTCAACGAAGTGTTCCACTTCAACGTCCAGCGTGATGACGGTGTGGGTGTCGAGATCGCGTTGCAGTGGAACGACAGCTTCAACGAGAACCTGTTGTGCTTCACCAACAACATCCCGCAGCGCGACGGTGGTACTCACCTCGTGGGCTTCCGCTCTGCGCTGACCCGTAACCTGAACAACTACATCGAGCAGGAAGGCCTGGCCAAGAAGCACAAAGTCGCCACCACCGGTGATGATGCGCGTGAAGGTCTGACAGCGATTATCTCGGTGAAAGTGCCTGATCCCAAGTTCAGCTCGCAGACCAAGGACAAGCTGGTTTCGTCCGAAGTCAAAACTGCTGTCGAGCAGGAAATGGGCAAGTACTTCTCCGACTTCCTGTTGGAAAATCCGAACGAAGCCAAGGCTGTCGTCGGCAAGATGATCGACGCTGCGCGCGCGCGTGAAGCTGCTCGCAAGGCCCGTGAGATGACCCGCCGTAAAGGTGCATTGGACATCGCTGGTCTTCCAGGCAAGCTCGCTGACTGCCAGGAAAAAGACCCTGCCCTCTCCGAACTGTATCTGGTGGAAGGGGACTCTGCTGGCGGATCAGCCAAGCAGGGGCGCAATCGTAAAACCCAGGCCATCCTGCCGCTCAAGGGCAAGATCCTGAACGTTGAAAAAGCGCGTTTCGACAAGATGATCTCTTCGCAGGAAGTGGGCACCTTGATCACTGCGCTGGGCTGTGGCATCGGCCGCGAAGAGTACAACATCGACAAGTTGCGTTATCACAACATCATCATCATGACCGATGCTGACGTCGATGGTTCTCACATCCGTACCCTGCTGCTGACCTTCTTCTTCCGTCAGTTGCCTGAGCTGATCGAGCGTGGCTACATCTACATCGCTCAGACGCCGCTATACAAGGTCAAGAAAGGCAAGCAGGAGCAGTACATCAAAGACGACGAGGCCATGGAAGAGTACATGACCCAGTCGGCTCTGGAAGACGCCAGCCTGCACCTCAGCGAGTCCGCACCGGGTATCTCGGGCGAAGCGCTTCAGCGTCTGGTGAATGACTTCCGCATGGTCATGAAGACGCTCAAGCGTCTGTCGCGCCTGTACCCTCAGGAACTGACCGAGCACTTCGTCTACCTGCCTCCTGTCACGCTGGAACAGCTTTCCGACCATGCTGCCATGCAGTCCTGGCTGGACCTGTTCGATGCGCGTCTGCGCACCGGTGAGAAGTCGGGTCTGGTCTACAAGGCCAGCCTGCGCGAAGACCGTGAACGTAACGTCTGGCTGCCAGAGGTCGAACTGATCTCCCACGGTCTGTCGAACTACGTCACCTTCAACCGCGACTTCTTCGGCAGCAACGACTACAAGACCGTCACTGCCCTGGGCCTGCAGATCAGCTCCTTGCTGGAAGAAGGCGCCTATGTGCAACGTGGCGAGCGCAAGAAGCAGGTTACGGAGTTCAAGGACGCCCTCGCCTGGCTCATGGCCGAAAGCACCAAGCGCCACACCATCCAGCGATACAAAGGTCTGGGCGAGATGAACCCGGATCAGCTGTGGGAAACCACCATGGACCCAAGCGTGCGCCGCATGCTCAAGGTCACCATCGAAGACGCCATTGGCGCTGATCAGATCTTCAACACCCTGATGGGTGATGCGGTCGAGCCACGCCGTGACTTCATCGAGAGCAATGCGTTGGCGGTTTCGAATCTGGATTTCTGATCCAGAACGCATGCTTCACCATCAACCCCGGCGAAAGCCGGGGTTTTTGTTTGTGTGCGTTATGGACGGGTTACGGGGTTACGGGGTTACAAGATCAGGCAAGCGCCACTTCAACTCTCACAAAACCGAATCCGATTTCCGAACGGATCATAAACCTCAAGCACTCTCCCCACCCCTGCTCCACGATATCGGGACGTCCATACCCGTAACGCTTGGCCTGCAATTCATCGCGCAGCATTTCTATATTCTGCATGGGGACAAACACTGTCGAACCAGGGCTGCTATCGCCGTGATGTTCGGAGAGGTGAAGCCGCAAACTGTCCCTGATGATGCCCAGGTACAACGGCAGATCAGCTTCGAAGCGATGCTCGAACTCGACGCTGAAGCCTAGAAAGTCCAAATAGAATTCACGGGCCTTGGCTTCGTCGAACATCCGCAATATCGGGATTGGGCTTTTGAAGGTAATGGCTGTGGGCTGGGGAGTTTCTTGCGGCAGCAGGGCCGAGGCGGTGTTCCAGTCCTTGTAGCCCAGTTGCCGGGAAACCAGTTCCAGCGCTTCAGAGTGGGACACGTGCTGATCGCGCGCTGCCAGCGCGGTACGTAGCGTCCTGGCCAGCTGTTTGGCGTTCTCGATGGATGACATCATTTCTTCCTGAGTCGAAGCATGCTGGTGCCCGCGTTGCCAAGCCTCGACCGGTCGATAACGATGCAGTGGGGTTGGGAGTCGCAATGCTTTGACCTTTCCTTGCGGAGCGAGCGGCGGGCAGCATCGGCCTGTGTGGGATAGTACACAGGCGTCATTCGAGGCGAAAGTCGGCAACTGTTTGCAGAAACCAGGGACGCTTGGCTTTTATGAAAATCGTCATTTGAAAGGCAATAAAAAACCGACCTGAAACAGGTCGGTTTTTTTGTATCACCAAAACTTATGCACGTTTTGGGGTTGTTAATGGCTTAAAGAAATAAATAACCCAATCAATACTTTACGAGCGTTTTCCGACGTTTATCAAAAAAGCGTACACAGGTTATCCACAAAATCAGGCTGGGACTTTTTCGCCGCTCGATACAGGTGCAGCCGGCGAACCCAGTGCACGCTGAGTCTCTTCATTCCACGTTTGAACGCGCTCATTCAATGCGGCGATGGCGCGGGGGCCTGTGCCTTCGGCGTACATGGGTTCGCCGATCACAACCTGTATCGTTCCGGGCTTTTTCGCCCAGCCGTCTCTCGGCCAGTATTTGCCTGCGTTATGAGCTACCGGGAGTACAGGCAGATCGGCATTGACTGCCAGCGCCGTGCCGCCGCGGGAGAACTTGCCGACCTGGCCATACGGCACGCGAGTGCCTTCCGGGAAGATCAGGACCCAGACCCCATCCTTGAGGAGTTCGTCTCCCTTCTTGGCGATGGCCTTGAGCGCAGCCTTGGGGTTATCACGGTCAATCGCAATAGGGCGAAGCATGGCCATGGCCCAGCCAAAAAACGGCACATAGAGCAGTTCGCGCTTGAGCACCTGGCTAAGTGGCTCGAAGTAAGCCGATAGAAAGAAGGTTTCCCATGTGCTCTGATGGTTGGAGATGATCACGCAGGGTGTCTTCGGGACGTTCTCGGCGCCAGTGACTTCAACCTTGATGTTGAGGAACACGCGGGTCAGCCAGATAGCGCAGCGGCACCAGTAGACGTTGATGAATCGATAACGAGCCTTGAACGGCAGGAACGGTGCGATGAAAAAGCTCAAGGTGCACCACAGCAGCGAGCTGGTGCCCAGCAACAGGTAGAAGAAGAAAGTCCTGATTGCCTGCATGATCGACATAGTTACGTTTACCGTACGGGCAGGTGCCCGCTCCTTGAGCGCTGCGGACCGAACTCAGTGGTTGTTCTGCGCAACGCTGGTGTGGATAAGTTCTGCGGCAACCGCCGCCAGATCGTCAAAAACAAGAGTGCCGGTCGGCACGCCACCGGCCAGGGTCTTCTGACCTTTGCCGGTCTTCACCAGAACAGGCTGAGAATCGACGGCCAAAGCCGCCTGCAGGTCACCTTTGCTGTCGCCCACAAACCATAGACCCTTCAGGTCGGCTGCGTAATGTCGGGCGATGGTCTGCAACATGCCGGGCCGGGGCTTTCGGCAGTCGCAGCCTTCGTCTGGCCCATGCGGGCAGTAGACGATAAAACCAACCTCGCCACCCTGCTCTGCCACCAGCTCGCGCAATCGCGCGTGCATGGCGTCCAGGGTGGCCAGGTCGTAATAACCTCTGGCAATGCCGGACTGGTTGGTGGCAATCGCCACTGTCCAGCCGGCCTTGCTCAGCGCTGCCATCGCCTGGATCGAGCCGGGAATGGGAATCCACTCCTCCACCGACTTTATATAAGCGTCGGAGTCCTCGTTGATCACCCCGTCCCGATCCAGTATCAGCAGTTTCACCATGGACTCCTTGTCAGCCCAGCAGCGAGATATCGGCAACGCCGAGGAACAGGCCACGCAGGCGGGCCAGCAACGCATAGCGGTTGGCACGTACGTTGGCGTCTTCAGCGTTGACCATCACCGCTTCGAAGAACGCATCCACCGGCTCACGCAGACTGGCCAGACGCGCCAGCGATTCGCTGTACTGACGCTCGGCGGCCATTGGCTGCACAGCGTGGTCGGCCTGCTGAATCGCGGAATACAGCGAGAACTCGTTGGCGTTGTCGAAGTACTTGGGCTCGACGGTCTGGGCAATGTTGCCCTCAGCCTTGCTCAGCAGGTTCGATACGCGCTTGTTCACCGCTGCCAGTGCGGCCGCCTGTGGCAGCTTGCGGAAGGCTTGAACTGCCTGCACGCGCTGGTCGAAGTCCAGCGCAGAACCTGGCTGCAGCGCACGGACCGACAGGTACACGGCCACTTCGACGCCTTCGTCTTCGTAACGCGCACGCAGACGGTCGAAGATGAACTCCAGCACCTGCTCTGGCAGACCGGCCGACTTCACCTTGGCACCGAACTGAGTGACTGCGAATTTCACGGTCTCGATCAGGTCCAGGTCCAGCTTCTTCTCGATCAGGATGCGCAGGATACCCAGCGCTGCGCGACGCAGTGCATAGGGGTCCTTGCTGCCGGTGGGCAGCATGCCGATACCGAAGATACCCACCAGTGTGTCGAGCTTGTCGGCGATGGCAACGGCCGCGCCGGTCAGGGTGGTCGGCAACTCGGCACCTGCGCCGCGCGGCATGTACTGCTCGTTCAGCGCCAGCGCCACATCTTCAGCTTCGCCGTCGGCCTTGGCGTAGTAGTAACCCGCCACGCCCTGCATCTCGGGGAACTCGCCGACCATTTCGGTCGACAGGTCGCACTTGGACAGCAGACCCGCACGCGCTGCACGCTGAGCGTCGCCGCCGATGCGTGGTGCGATGTAGGCGGCCAGCTTGGAAACACGCTCGGCCTTGTCGTAGACACTGCCCAACTGAGCCTGGAACACGACGTTCTTCAGACGCTCGTTGAACGTCTCCAGCTTCTGCTTCTTGTCCTGCTTGAAGAAGAACTCGGCGTCGGTCAGGCGTGGGCGAACCACTTTCTCGTTACCGGCGATGATCTGGGCCGGGTCCTTGCTCTCGATGTTCGCGACCGTGATGAAGCGCGGCAGCAGCTTGCCGTCGGCATCCAGCAGGCAGAAATACTTCTGGTTGTCCTGCATGGTGGTGATCAGCGCTTCCTGAGGCACTTCAAGAAAACGTTCCTCGAACGAGCACACCAGCGGCACGGGCCATTCGACCAGACCGGTCACTTCGTCCAGCAGGCCTGGCGGCACGATGGCTGTGCCTTCCTGTTGGGTGGCCAGCTCTTCGACGCGTTTGCTGATGATCTGACGACGCTCGTTGAAGTCAGCCAGTACATTGGCTGCACGCAGGTCGCTCAGGTAGCCGGCAGGCGAGGAGATACGCACGTCTTCCGGATGATGGAAACGGTGGCCACGCGAATGACGACCCGAGGTTTGAGCCAGGATTGTGCAGTCGACGACCTGATCGCCGAACAGCATCACCAGCCACTGGGTCGGACGCACGAATTCTTCCTTGCGAGCACCCCAGCGCATGCGCTTGGCAATCGGCAGGTCGTTCAGCGAGTCTTCGACGATGGTTGGCAGCAGCGACACGGTCGGCTTGCCGACGATGTTCTGGCTGTAACGCAGCTTCGGGCCGCTCTGATCGATTTCGCTCAGGTCAACGCCGCACTTCTTGGCGAAGCCCAGGGCAGCCTGTGTAGGGTTGCCATCAGCATCGAACGCCGCCTGACGTGGCGGGCCGTCCAGATTGACGGCACGATCCGGTTGCTGCGTGGACAGCTCGGTGATCAGCACAGCCAGACGACGCGGTGCGGCGTAGACCTGTTTGGCGCTGTAAGTCAGGCCGGCGCTCTGCAGGCCCTTCTCGATACCGGCCAGAAACGCGTCGGCCAGCGAACTCAGGGTCTTGGGTGGCAGCTCTTCGGTGCCCAGTTCTACGAGAAAATCTTGAGCACTCATTGTGCAGCCTCCAGCTTAGCCAACACTTCGTCGCGCAGATCGGGCGGCGCCATCGGGAAGCCGAGTTTTGCCCGGGCTTGCAGATAAGCCTGAGCCACCGAGCGAGCCAGTGTGCGAACGCGCAGGATGTACTGCTGACGCGCAGTCACGGAAATGGCGCGACGGGCATCCAGCAGGTTGAAGGTGTGCGAGGCCTTGAGGACCATCTCGTAACCCGGCAATGGCAGCTCGAGTTCGATCAGGCGGGCCGCTTCGCTTTCGTAGAAATCGAACAGCTCGAACAGCTTGTCGACGTTGGCGTGTTCGAAGTTGTAGGTCGATTGCTCAACCTCGTTCTGATGGAACACGTCGCCGTAGGTGACCTTACCGAACGGACCGTCAGCCCAGACCAGATCGTAGACCGAGTCCACGCCCTGCTGGTACATGGCCAGACGTTCCAGGCCATAGGTGATCTCACCGGTCACCGGATAGCATTCCAGGCCGCCGACCTGCTGGAAGTAAGTGAACTGCGACACTTCCATGCCGTTGAGCCAGATTTCCCAGCCCAGACCCCAGGCGCCCAGCGTCGGCGATTCCCAGTTGTCTTCGACGAAGCGCACGTCGTGCACCAGCGGGTCGAGGCCGATGTGCTTGAGCGAGCCCAGGTACAGTTCCTGGAAGTTGTCCGGGTTCGGCTTCAGGATCACCTGAAACTGATAGTAGTGCTGCAGGCGGTTGGGGTTCTCGCCGTAACGGCCGTCTGTAGGACGACGGCTTGGTTGAACGTAGGCGGCATTCCAGGTTTCCGGGCCTACGGCGCGCAGAAACGTGGCGGTGTGGAAGGTGCCGGCGCCTACTTCCATATCGTAGGGCTGAAGTACCACGCAACCTTGTTCTGCCCAGTATTGCTGGAGGGCGAGGATCAAGTCTTGGAAGGTACGCACGGCTGGCGTAGGCTGGCTCACAAATTTCACCTGTGCTGGGCTGCGATTCAAAGAGCGGGAGTATACCCGATTCGGCTGCACGTCCACCCTTGGGAGCCCTATGACACGCTGCTTTTGGTGCAACGAAGACCCCCTTTACATCGCTTATCACGATCAGGAGTGGGGCGTGCCGCTGCGCGACGCGCAGAAGCTCTTCGAGTTGCTTTTGCTCGAAGGGTTCCAGGCCGGCCTTTCCTGGATCACGATTCTCAAACGCCGGGCCCGATATCGAGAGGTGCTGTTCGGTTTCGATGCCGAGCGTCTGGCGCAACTGACCGACACTGAAATCGATACGTTGATGCTTGATCCAACCATCATCCGCAACCGCCTCAAGCTCAGGGCCGTGCGCACCAACGCCAGGGCCTGGCTGGCGCTGAAGGATCCGGTTGACCTGCTCTGGTCGTTTGTCGGCGGTCAGCCGAAGATCAACCATTTCAAGGACCGCAGCGAGGTGCCCGCCATCACCGTTGAAGCCGAAGCCATGAGCAAGGCGCTGAAAAAAGCCGGCTTCACCTTCGTCGGTCCGACCATCTGTTATGCCTATATGCAGGCCAGTGGAATGGTCATGGACCACACCGTTGACTGTGATCGGTACGCGATCCTGAGCCGCTGACGGTACAATGCCTGCCTCAAGAATCCGGGAGTGATCTGTGGAAAAGTTCAAAGGCGCCATGATGGTCGGGGCGTTACGCCTGTTTGCCCTCCTGCCCTGGCGTGCCGTGCAGTGGGTCGGCACCGCCATCGGCTGGCTGATGTGGAAGCTTCCCAACCGTTCGCGCGAAGTGGCGCGGATCAACCTGTCCAAGTGTTTTCCCGAACTGAGCGAGCCCGAGCTTGAAAAGCTGGTGGGCAGAAGCCTCATGGACATCGGCAAGACGCTGACCGAAAGCGCCTGTGCGTGGATCTGGCCTGCTCAGAAATCCATCAATCTGGTGCGCGAGGTCGAAGGCCTCCACGTGCTCAAGGACGCGCTGGCATCCGGCAAGGGCGTGGTCGGCATCACCAGCCACCTGGGCAACTGGGAAGTGCTCAATCACTTCTACTGCAGCCAGTGCAAACCGATCATTTTCTACCGTCCGCCAAAGTTGAAGGCCGTCGATGACCTGCTGCGCAAACAGCGGGTTCAGCTGGGCAACCGCGTGGCGGCGTCCACCAAGGAAGGCATCCTCAGCGTCATCAAGGAAGTCCGTAAAGGCGGTTCGGTGGGTATTCCGGCTGACCCGGAGCCAGCAGAATCTGCAGGCATCTTCGTACCCTTCTGCGGCACCGTGGCGCTGACCAGCAAGTTCGTGCCGAACATGCTGGCAGGCGGCAAGGCCGTTGGTGTTTTCCTGCACGCCATGCGCCTGCCGGACGGTTCCGGTTACAAGGTCGTCCTGGAAGCGGCCCCTGAAGCCATGTACAGCACTGATACCGAAACCTCGGCAGCGGCCATGAGCAAAGTGGTCGAGAAGTACGTGCGCGCCTACCCGAGCCAGTACATGTGGACCATGAAGCGCTTCAAGAAGCGGCCTGAGGGTGAAAAGCGCTGGTATTGAACGGCCTCAATACTGATCGTGCCTATCGCTCCGCGTGGGCATGCCGCCCACGACGCTCTGCGCTACATTCGAGAACGGACGCGGAGCGTCCTGGGCGGCGTTACCACGCTGGGAACGATAAGAGTGCCTGACTCAATGCGCCCCCTACAGTTGAGTCAGTGCCTAACTCGCTGTCGCGATCAAGCCCCGTTGCTCCAGTGCGGCCTGCGGGTTGATGCGGATCAGGTTCACGGGTATTGATTTGGCGGCTGGCGTATTGCTGCGGCTGTCGCGGTTGGCCAGCGGCAGCAAGCCGTTGGTTTCCGGGTAATAGGCCGCACAACACCCCTTAGGCACGTCAAAGGCGATCACTTTGAAGCCTGTCGCAGAGCGCGTCGTGAGGGGGTCCATTGCTGTCTGCAGCTCGACGTAATCGCCAGCCTTCAGCCCCAGTCGCTCGATGTCGTCGGGGTCGAGCATCACCACCATGCGGTCACCATAGATATCCCGATACCGATCATCATTCGAGTAGACCGTGGTGTTGAACTGGTCGTGGCTGCGGATCGTCATCAACTGCAAATGCTCGGCATCCGGCGGCGTGTCGTCCTCGTCATACACACCTTCCGGAAAGAGAAAGTTGGCTCTGCCCGTCTCGGTATCCCATTTGCGCTCCCTGGCGCCATTCGGCAGCCTAAATCCACCGGGCTCACGGATTCGCTGATTGAAGTCGTAAAACTGCTCGGGCATCACCTCCTCGATCTTGTCCCGAATACGCGAATAGTCAGCGACATAGCTGTCCCACTCCACCTTGGGATTGGGCGCAAGTGTGGCCTTGGCGATGCCAGCAATGATCGCGATCTCCGAGATCAGGTGCTCTGAGGCGGGTTCCAGTGTGCCGGTCGAGCCATGCACCATCGACATCGAATCTTCGACAGTGACGGTTTGGGCCACACCGTTCTGAAGGTCGAGCTCAGAGCGCGCGATGCATGGCAACAGAAAGGCTTTTTGACCGTGCACCGTCGCGCTGCGATTGAGCTTGGTGTTGACCAGCACGGTCAGTTTCAGGCGGCTGACGGTCGGACAGATGACGTCGATATCCGGGATGGCGCGAAAGAAATTCCCGCCCATGGAGATGAACGCCTCCACCTCTCCACGCAACAGCGCTTCGCAGGCTTCGGCCACGTCATGACCGCCCTTTCGGGATGCCTCGAAACCAAACACTTTGCTCATGCTGGCGAGAAACGGTTCATGGGCTTTTTCGTAAATGCCCATGGTGCGATCACCCTGAACATTGGAGTGGCCACGAATCGGGCAGGCTCCGGCACCCAGCTTGCCGATGTTGCCGCGCAACAGCAGCAGGTTGATGATCTGTTGCATCGCATCGCCACCCCGTTTGTGCTGGGTCACACCCATGCCCCAGCAACAGATGACACGCTCCGAGCGCATATAGACGGCGGCCACGTCTTCTATGGCCTGGCGACTGAGGCCCGAATGACGCTCGATGATGGACCAAGGCAGTTTCCGGCAGTAATCGGCAAAACGTTCGAACCCATGGGTGTGCTTCTGAATGAACGCCACATCGAGAATACGCGAGCGGTTTTCACGACGCGCCAGGTCATCCGCTTCGATGACCACCTTGCAAATGCCCTGCATGGCGACCATGTCGCCCCCCGTTCTCACCTGATGGTACTGGGAGCTGATTTTCACGCCTTGGCCGCCGATCATGTCGCGCGGATTCTGGGGCGAGGCAAAGCGGACCAGAGCCTTCTCGCGCAACGGATTGAACGAGATGATGCTGGCGCCCCGTTTCGCGGCGGCGTGCAGCTCGGACATCATTCGCGGGCTGTTGGTACCGGGATTCTGACCGATGATGAAAATGGCGTCGGCGTGCTCGAAGTCTTCCAGCGATGTGGTGCCCTTGCCGACCCCTATCGCTTCGGGTAACGCCACGCTTGTCGTCTCGTGGCACATGTTCGAGCAGTCGGGAAAATTGGCCATGCCATACAGCCGACCGAACAACTGATAGAGAAAAGCCGCTTCGTTGGACGTCCGCCCGGAGGTGTAAAGCTCCAGCTTCCAGGGATCGCTGAGCTGACGAAGCTCCTCGCCAATCTCGGCAAATGCCTGTTGCCAACTGACAGGCAGATACTTGTCAGTCGTCGCGTCGTAGCGCATCGGCTCGGTAATGCGGCCCTGATCTTCAAGATCGTGATCGGTCCAGGTCGCCAGTTCGCTGACGGTGTGGCGGGCGAAGAACTCCGGTGTGACACGTTTCTTGGTGGACTCCCAAGCCAGTGCCTTGGCGCCGTTCTCGCAGTACTCGAACGTGTGCGGCTTCTTCGGGTCAGGCCAGGCACAGCTGGGGCAGTCGAAGCCATCGGGCTTGTTCATCGACATCAGCGCGCGATTGCCGCGTATCAGTACGTGCTGATGCAAGAGGTGCTTGGTGACCGCATTCAAGGCGCCCCAACCACCGGCGGGCGAACCGCCTGTTTGCGAACCCTGGAGTGGAGCCTTGGACTGAGCGGCTTTGGTCATCACGAAATTCTCCCTGAACATGGCCGTGATCCGGCCGGTTGAGCGGTTGCGTATCACCCTGTGATACGCAGGCCCAGAGAGGAATTCGCTGAAATCGACGAGCGTGGCCGACAGATTCAGGCGCTGGCGGGTTCAGTCGGTCTGACGTGTTGCGCCAGGGATACAACGGTCATCAACCGACGGTGGCGTGATCAGAAAAAGCTCAACCCCACCTGAAACAGCCGCTCTACGTCGCGGATGTACTTTTTATCCACAAGGAACATGATCACCTGATCGCCGGATTCGATCACGGTGATGTCGTGGGCGATGAGCACCTCTTCGTTGCGGATGATTGCGCCAATCATGGTGCCGGTCGGCAGGTTGATGTCCTTGATGGCGCGGCCGATGACCTTGCTGGATTTCGAGTCGCCGTGGGCCACGATCTCGATGGCTTCGGCTGCACCCCGACGCAGGGAGTGGACGCTGACGATATCGCCGCGTCGCACGTGGGCCAGCAGGGTGCCGATGGTCGCCAGTTGCGGGCTGACCGCGACATCGATCTCCCCGCCCTGCACCAGATCCACATACGCCGAGTTGTTGATCAGGGTCATCACCTTGCGTGCGCCCAGCCGTTTGGCGAGTAGCGATGACATGATGTTGGCTTCGTCGTCGTTGGTCAGGGCCAGAAACAGGTCGGTGTTGCCGATGTTCTCCTCGATCAGCAGATCGCGATCCGAGGAGCTGCCCTGCAGCACGACTGTGTTGTCCAGGTTCTCCGAGAGGTAACGGCAGCGTGCCGGGTTCATCTCGATGATCTTGACCTGATAGCGGCTCTCGATGGCCTCTGCCAGGCGCTCGCCGATGTTGCCGCCGCCCGCGATCACGATGCGTTTGTAGCTCTCGTCCAGACGGCGCATCTCGCCCATCACCGCACGAATGTCTGCCTTGGCGGCAACGAAGAACACTTCGTCGTCGGCTTCGATCACGGTGTCGCCCTGCGGCAGGATGGGACGGTCGCGGCGGAAAATGGCGGCGACGCGGGTTTCGACGTTCGGCATGTGCGCCTTGAGCTGGCGCAGTTGCTGGCCTACCAGCGGCCCGCCGTAGTACGCCTTGACCGCGACCAGCTGAGCCTTGCCTCCGGCAAAGTCGATCACTTGCAGGGCGCCGGGATACTCGATCAGACGCTTGATGTAATTGGTGACCACCTGCTCCGGGCTGATCAGCACGTCCACCGGAATGGCGCTGTTGTCGAACAGTTCCGAGCGCGTCAGGTAAGCGGCTTCACGCACTCGTGCGATCTTGGTCGGCGTGTGAAACAGCGTGTACGCGACCTGACAGGCGATCATGTTGGCTTCATCACTGCTGGTCACGGCAACCAGCATGTCGGCATCGTCGGCACCGGCCTGGCGCAGTACAGCCGGGTAGGAGCCTTTGCCCTGCACGGTCCGAATGTCCAGCCGGTCGCCCAGGTTGCGCAACCGGTCACCGTCCGTGTCGACCACGGTAATGTCGTTGGCTTCGCCTGCCAAATGCTCGGCCAGCGTGCCGCCGACCTGACCTGCACCCAGGATGATGATTTTCAACCGTTCACTCCGTGGAAATTCCTGGGCACTGTTGCCCGTCGCATCTTCAAGCCCGCGTTGCGGCGATCTTGATCAGTTTGGCGTAGTAGAAACCATCATGCCCGCCCTGCTGGGCCAGCAGTTGGCGACCATGCGGCTGCTTGATACCTGCCTCGCTGGCGATGTCCAGCTCCCTTGCCCCTGAGGTGCGTGCCAGAAAGGCTTCGACCACTTCGGTATTTTCCGTCGGCAATGTCGAGCAGGTCGCGTAGATCAGCATGCCACCCACCTCAAGCGTAGGCCACAGGGCATCGAGCAGCTCACCTTGCAGTGTCGCGAGGGCGACGATGTCGTCTGGCTGACGCGTCAGCTTGATGTCCGGATGGCGACGAATCACGCCGGTTGCCGAACAGGGCGCGTCGAGCAGGATGCGCTGGAACGGCTTGCCGTCCCACCACTGAGCGGTTTCCCGCGCATCGGCGGCGATCAATTCGGCATCCAGACCGAGGCGGTCGAGATTCTCGCGAACACGCACCAGACGTTTGGCTTCCAGATCCACGGCGACCACGCCGCTCAACTGCGGCTGGACTTCCAGCAGGTGACAGGTCTTGCCGCCCGGTGCACAGCAGGCGTCCAGCACACGTTGGCCGGGGGCAAGTTCCAGCAAGTCAGCGGCCAGTTGCGCGGCTTCGTCCTGAACGCTGATCCAGCCTTCGGCAAAACCGGGCAGTGAACGCACATCACAGGGCTCGGCCAGCACGATGCCGTCCTGACTGAACGTGCAGGCGCTGGCTTCAAGGCCTGCTGCCTTCAACAGCTCAAGGTATTGATCGCGGCTGTGGTGGCGACGATTGACGCGCAGGATCATCGGCGGATGCGCATTGTTGGCGGCGCAGATCGCTTCCCACTGTTCGGGCCATGCGGCTTTCAAGGCTTTCTGCAGCCAGCGCGGGTGAGCGGTGCGGACGACGGGATCGTGTTCCAGTTCGATCAACAACGCCTCGCCTTCGCGCTGGGCGTTGCGCAATACCGCGTTGAGCAGACCCTTCGCCCAAGGCTTTTTCAGCTTGTCGGCGCAGCCCACGGTTTCGCCAATGGCGGCGTGAGCAGGTATGCGGCTGTAGAACAGTTGATACAGGCCGACCAGCAGCAAGGCTTCGACGTCCGCGTCGGCGGCCTTGAACGGCTTTTGCAGCAGTTTGGCTGCGAGCGCCGACAGGCGTGGCTGCCAGCGTGCGGTGCCGAATGCCAGATCCTGAGTCAGGCCGCGATCACGCAACTCGACCTTGTCCAGTTGCGTGGGCAGCGAGCTGTTGAGCGATGCCTTGCCGCTGAGTACGGCAGCCAGAGCCTTGGCGGCGGCCAGACGCGGGTTCATTGACCGAGCGCCGTGCCAACGGCAAATTTCTCGCGTCGGCTGTTGAACAGATCCGTGAAGCTCAATGGCTTGCCGCCCGGCAGTTGCAGACGGGTCAGGCGCAGGGCGTTCTCGCCGCAGGCGACGATCAGACCGTCCTTGCTGGCGCTCAGAATCGTGCCCGGTGCGCCCTGCCCTTCGGCTAGATCGGCGGCCAGGACTTTCAGCGCTTCACTGTTCAACGTGCTGTGACAGATCGGCCATGGATTGAATGCACGCACCAGACGCTCCAGCTCATCGGCCGGACGGGCCCAGTCGATACGCGCTTCGTCCTTGTTCAGTTTGTGGGCGTAGTTGGCCAGGCTGTCGTCCTGAACCTCGCCGATCAGCGAACCGTCTGCCAGACCGGCAATGGCTTGCATCACCGCAGGCGGGCCAAGCTCAGCCAGGCGATCATGCAGCGTGCCGCCCGTGTCCTGCGCCGTAATCGGCGTGACGGCCTTGAGCAGCATGGGGCCTGTGTCGAGACCGGCCTCCATGCGCATCACCGTCACGCCACTTTCGGCATCACCCGCCTGAACGGCGCGCTGTATAGGCGCGGCACCGCGCCAGCGTGGCAGCAGCGAAGCGTGGCTGTTGATGCAGCCCAGACGCGGGATATCCAGCACCACCTGCGGCAGGATCAGGCCGTAGGCGACCACCACCATCAGGTCCGGCTTGAGGGCCGCCAGTTCTGCCTGAGCTTCGGGGGCTCGCAGCGTCGGTGGCTGCATGACGGGCACGTTGTGCTCGAGCGCCAGCTGCTTGACCGGGCTGGGCATCAGTTTTTGTCCGCGACCGGCCGGGCGATCAGGCTGGGTGTAGACCGCAACGATCCGATGAGGGCTGTCGAGCAGGGCCTTGAGGTGTTCGGCGGCGAATTCCGGAGTGCCGGCGAAGACGATGCGCAGTGGCTCAGTCATGGACTTTCTCGTTCTGAAAAAAGAAAAAGGCCTTCGACAGGCCTTTTCGGGGTGATGACGGATCAGGCGTTGAGCTTGTGCTGCTTTTCCAGCTTCTTCTTGATCCGGTCACGCTTTAGGTTGGAGAGGTAGTCGACGAACAGCTTGCCGTTCAGGTGATCGCACTCGTGCTGAATGCAGATCGCCAACAGACCTTCAGCTACCAGTTCGTAAGGCTCGCCATCGCGGCCCAGCGCCTTGACGCGAACCTTCTGCGGACGGTCGACGTTCTCGTAGAAACCGGGCACCGACAGGCAGCCTTCCTGATACTGATCCATTTCATCGGTCAGCATTTCGATTTCAGGGTTGATGAACACACGCGGCTCGCTGCGATCTTCGCTCAGGTCCATGACGACCACACGCTTGTGGACGTTGACCTGGGTCGCTGCCAGCCCGATGCCAGGCGCTTCGTACATGGTTTCAAACATGTCGTCGACCAACTGGCGAATGCCGTCGTCTACTATCGCCACAGGTTTGGCGATGGTGCGCAGGCGCGAATCGGGAAATTCGAGGATGTTTAAAATAGCCATATACGTAAGAGCTGCACTGTTAAGGTAAAGTCAATGTCGGCTGCGGGCTCGGACGTCAAAGCGGGCAGCCCATGATGGGACTCTATTGTTCACGCGAGGCAACATGATAAAGGGATTCACCGCATGAGGAAATCACTACTCGCCTTGCTGCTGTTGACCGCCAGCGGTCTTGTCCAGGCGCAGGTGCAGCTCAGGGAAGGCCATCCGCAGAGTTATACCGTCGCCGCAGGCGATACGCTCTGGGATATCTCCGGCAAATTTTTGCGTGAACCGTGGAAATGGCGCGAGATCTGGCGCGCCAACCCGCAGGTGCGTGATCCCGACCTGATCTATCCGGGCGACACGCTGTCGCTCTCCTACGTCGATGGTCAGCCGCGCGTGACTCTGAACCGGGGCGAATCCCGCGGCACGATCAAATTGTCACCGCGTGTGCGCAGCACGCCGGTGGTCGAAGCGATCCCCAGCATCCCGCTGGGTGCCATCAATGCTTTTCTGATCAGCAACCGTATCGTCGATAACGCCGAGCAATTCCAGCAGGCCCCTTATATCGTTGCCGGTAATGCCGAGCGCGTGCTCAGCGGCAGTGGCGACCGGGTTTACGCACGCGGCACGCTGGATCCGGCCCATACCGTTTACGGCATTTTCCGTCAGGGCAAGGTCTACACCGACCCGGACACTGACGAGGTGCTGGGCATCAACGCCGACGACATCGGCGGCGGCGAAGTCGTGGCCACCGAGGGCGATGTCTCCACCCTGATGCTTCAGCGTTCAACGCAGGAAGTGAGGCTGGGTGACCGTCTGTTTGCCAGCGAAGAACGGGCGATCAACTCGACTTTCATGCCCAGCGCGCCGCAAACGCAGGTCGAAGGATTGATTCTGGATGTGCCTCGCGGCGTGACCCAGATTGGTGTCATGGACGTGGTCACGCTGAACCGAGGGCGGCGCGACGGTCTGACCGAAGGCAATGTGCTGGCGATCTACAAGACCGGCGAAAGAGTGCGTGACCGGGTAACCGGCGAGTCGGTGAAAATCCCGGACGAGCGGTCGGGGCTGCTGATGGTGTTCCGCACTTACGACAAGCTTAGTTACGCCTTGGTCCTGCACGCGAACCGATCTTTGGCCATTATGGACAAGGTCCGTAACCCATAGCGCCATGTTGCAGTTTTGATACGGATTTTTCCTGAGAGACGCTCACTTATCAAATTGTTGTCAACAGAGTTATCCACAGGTTTGTGCGCTGCTTGAGGTGCACAATTGATCAAGGACGATCTCATGCCGCTGTTCGAAAAAGCCGTTCCGTCGCCCTCGGAGCTGGAAGCGCGTCTTCGCCTGCATCGCTTGCCAGAGGTCGGGCTGAAGCGCTTCTCCCGCCTCATTGATGCCTTCGGCAGTGCTTCAGCGGCACTCGCTGCACCGGCCAGCGCATGGCGGGCACTGGGTCTTCCTACCGCCAGCGCGGAGGCTCGCCGCGACCCGTCGGTACGCGATGGTGCAAGCGCTGCTTTGGCCTGGCTGGAGCGTCCCGGCCAGCATTTACTGATGTGGGACGACCCTGGCTACCCCGCCCTGCTGGCGCAGATCGCTGATCCGCCGCCTCTGCTGTTCATTGTTGGAGACCCTTCGATCCTTGATCGCCCGCAGCTGGGAATGGTCGGCAGTCGGCGCGCGTCCAGACCTGGACTGGACACCGCCGCAGCGTTCGCCCGAAGCCTGGCCGGTGCCGGATTTGTGATCACCAGCGGTCTGGCACGCGGTATCGACGGTGCCGCGCATCAGGGCGCGCTGGATGTCGGAGGCCTTACAATCGGCGTTCTGGGCACCGGACTTGAAAAACTTTATCCACAGCAGCATCGGACCCTCGCCGCGCAGATGGCCGCCCAGGGCGGCGCGGTGATTTCCGAGTTCCCGCTGGACGCGGGACCGCAGCCCAGCAACTTCCCGAGGCGCAACCGGATCATCAGCGGCTTGTCCCTTGGCGTGCTGGTTGTCGAAGCCAGTGTCGCCAGCGGCTCGCTGATCACGGCACGCCTTGCGGCGGAACATGGGCGCGAGGTGTACGCGATACCGGGTTCGATCCATCACCCGGGTGCCAAAGGCTGTCACCAGTTGATCCGGGATGGCGCGACACTGGTCGAAACGGTCGATCACATTCTGGAAGGCTTGCAGCACTGGCATGTGACGGCACCCGATGCCGCTGAGTCTGCCCCGCTTCCCGCCTGCGATCATCCCCTGCTCGATTTGCTGCATGCGGCTCCCCACACCATCGAAGGCTTGTCGGTTTCAATCGGCTGGCCATTACCCAAGGTGCTGGCGGCACTCACCGAGCTTGAACTCGACGGACGGATCAGCAGTGAAGCCGGACGATGGTTCGCCAGAGCCCCCTGAGGTTAAACTGCCGCCAGGATTTCGTGGAGAGACGACAATGGTCAGCAGTTGGCGTGTGCAACAAGCCGCTCGTGATATTCGAGCCGGAGCGGTCATCGCCTACCCGACCGAAGCTGTCTGGGGGCTGGGGTGCGACCCGTGGGACGAAGAGGCGGTCTATCGCCTGCTGGCAATCAAGTCACGGCCTGTGGAAAAAGGCCTGATTCTGATCGCCGATAACATTCGCCAGTTCGACTTTCTGTTCGAGGACTTTCCCGAGCTGTGGCTGGACCGTATGGCGAGCACCTGGCCCGGGCCGAACACCTGGCTGGTCCCCCATCAGAATCTGTTGCCGGAGTGGATCACTGGTATTCATGAGACCGTCGCCCTGCGCGTGACAGATCACCCGACGGTGCGGGAACTGTGCGCGCTGGTCGGTCCGTTGATCTCGACATCAGCCAACCCTGCGGGCCGGCCGGCTGCCAAGTCGCGGCTGCGCGTTGAGCAGTATTTCCGTGGCCAGATCGATCTGGTGCTCGGCGGCAGCCTGGGCGGCCGCCGAAACCCCAGCGTGATTCGCGATATTGCGACAGCGCAGGTCGTTCGCGCAGGCTGAGCCAGGCGCGAACGGAGGCACGCTTCACGGGATCAGAATGGTCGATCCCGTGGTGCGACGGGCAGACAGCTCGATGTGCGCCTGAGCCGCATCAGCGAGCGCGTACTGCTTGATCTCGCCAACCTTGAGTTTGCCGCTGGCGAGCATGTCGAACAGTTCGTCGGCCATGGTCTGGAGGTTTTGCGCGTTGTTGGCGTAGCTTCCCAGCGTCGGACGGGTGACGTAGAGCGAGCCTTTCTGCGAGAGGATGCCCAGGTTCACCCCGGAGACCGCTCCCGAGGCATTGCCGAAGCTCACCATCAGACCTCGCGGCGCGACGCAATCCAGCGATGTCAGCCAGGTATCCTTGCCCACGCCATCGTAGACCACCGGACATTTCTGGCCTTCGGTCAGCTCCAATACCCGTTTGGCAACGTCTTCATGGCTGTAATCAATGGTTTCCCAGGCGCCCAGCGCTTTGGCGTGTGCCGCTTTTTCAGGCGTGCTGACCGTGCCGATCAGTTTTGCGCCAAGGGCCTTGACCCATTGGCAGGCCAGCGAGCCCACGCCGCCAGCGGCTGCATGGAACAGAATGATCTCGCCCGGTTTGACCTGATACGTCTGGCGCAGCAGGTATTGAACGGTCAGTCCCTTGAGTATCACGGCGGCGGCCTGTTCGAAGCTGATCGCGTCGGGCAGCTTCACCAGATTGGCTTCCGGCAGCGCATGAACATCGCTGTAACTGCCGAGCGGTCCGGTGCCGTAGGCAACCCGGTCACCGACCGCAAAGCGCGTCACTTCATCGCCCACTGCCTCGACCACGCCTGCCCCTTCGGTGCCCAGACCGGATGGCAACTCGGGCGCCGGGTACAGACCACTGCGGTAGTAGGTATCAATGAAGTTCAGGCCGATGGCCTTGTTGCGCACAAGCACGTGCTGCGGACCGAGTGCTTCGGGCTCGAAGTCGACATATTCAAGTACCTCGGGTCCTCCGACAGTGCTGAACTGGATACGCTTTGCCATTGTTCTCTCCATGATGTTTAAACAGACTGCAAAAGGCCTATCCAACTCCTTCCCCCGACCCTCGTCAACTGCCACGCCCGCCCGCCGATGGTATGCTACGCGCCAATTTGCCTGCGCCGCTTGTGTTCCATGGGCTCAGCCGTTTGAAGTCAGCCGTAAGGGATCGCCATGAGTACCCGTACCGAGGCCGTGAAGGCTTACCTGCTCGACCTGCAGGATCGCATCTGTACTGCGCTTGAGCAGGAAGATGGCAACGCGCACTTCGTCGAAGACGCCTGGACTCGCCCCGCAGGCGGCGGTGGCCGTACGCGGGTGATCGAGAACGGCGCGGTCATCGAGAAAGGCGGCGTGAATTTCTCCCACGTGTTCGGCAGCAACCTGCCGCCTTCGGCGAGCGCGCATCGTCCCGAACTGGCCGGGCGTGGTTTCGAGGCCTTGGGGGTGTCGCTGGTCATCCATCCGCACAATCCGCATGTGCCGACGTCCCACGCCAACGTACGATTTTTCATCGCCGAGAAAGAAGGCGAAGAGGCGGTCTGGTGGTTCGGTGGCGGCTTCGACCTGACGCCCTACTACGGCGTCGAAGAAGACTGCATTCACTGGCACCGGGTTGCCGAGCGGGCCTGTGCGCCGTTTGGCGAAGACGTCTACCCGCGCTACAAGGCCTGGTGCGACAGCTACTTCCACCTCAAGCACCGCGATGAACCGCGCGGGATTGGCGGTCTGTTCTTCGATGATGTGAACCAGTGGGATTTCGACACCAGTTTTGCGTTCATCCGGGCGATTGGCGATGCGTTCATCAACGCCTATCTGCCGATCGTGCGTCGCCGCAAGGCCAACGCCTACACCGTGCAGCAGCGCGAATTTCAGGAATTCCGCCGTGGGCGCTATGTGGAATTCAACCTGGTGTACGACCGCGGCACGCTGTTCGGTCTGCAATCCGGCGGTCGTACCGAGTCAATCCTGATGTCGTTGCCGCCGCAAGTGCGCTGGGGCTACGACTGGAAAGCCGCGCCGGGCAGCGAAGAAGCTCGCCTGACCGAATACTTCCTGACGGACCGGGACTGGCTGGCCGACGAGTGATTGCACGGTGCAGTGAGTGAAAGACTGTGGAACATGCCTCTTTTTCTGTGACATAGCGGTGTCTGGCAGCAAACAGAAAATGTGGCAGGCGGCTTGCCGGCGATGCAATCTTCAGGCGCCTCTTCAGTGACTGACACGACGCCTTCGCCGGCAAGCCGCCTCCCATGTCAGATAGCGTTTTTTCAGCAGGCTGAACGTCGTTTGCCAGACCGAGCGCTGCGATACATCAACAGGAACCCCAATGGACCAGTATGTCGTCTTCGGTAATCCCATCGGCCACAGCAAGTCGCCGCTGATTCATCGTCTGTTTGCCGAGCAGACCGGGCAGGCGCTCGATTATCAGGCGTCGCTTGCACCGCTGGACGATTTCACTGCGTTTGCCCAGGCTTTTTTTCAGCAGGGGCGTGGCGCCAATGTCACGGTGCCGTTCAAGGAAGAAGCCTTTCGCCTTGCCGACCGTCTGACCGAGCGTGCCCAGCGGGCAGGTGCGGTTAACACGTTGAGCAAGCTCGACGACGGCTCGGTACTGGGCGACAACACCGACGGGGCCGGTCTGGTCCGGGACCTGACCATCAATTGCGGCGTCAGTCTGCGCGGGCAGCGCATTCTGCTGCTGGGTGCGGGCGGGGCCGTTCGAGGCGCGCTTGAACCGTTGCTTGCACAACAGCCGCTGGCGCTGGTAATCGCCAATCGCACGGTGGAAAAAGCCGAAAGACTGGCTCAGGAATTCGCGGACTTGGGCCCGGTGTTTGCCAGCAGTTTCGACTGGCTTCAGGAGTCCGTGGACGTGATCATCAACGCCACCTCCGCCAGCCTTGCCGGTGAACTGCCGCCGATCTCGCCCAGCCTGATCGAGCCGGGCAAGACCTTCTGCTACGACATGATGTACGGCAAGGAGCCTACCGCGTTCTGCCGCTGGGCCACTGAGCAGGGCGCTGCGCAGTCGGTCGATGGCCTTGGGATGCTCGTCGAACAGGCTGCCGAAGCCTTTCTGCTGTGGCGCGGTGTCCGCCCGGATTCAGCGCCGGTGCTGGCTGAGTTGCGCAGGCAGTTGGCGGGCTGAGGCACGTAATGATCCCGACACGGATCGACTTCAATCCTCAAACACAATCGGGCATTGATCAGCCCCTTCCAGCTTGTGCAGCTCCTCGATCACTTGCGGTCTTGCATGGCGCAGGACCAGCGCCCTGCCCTGTCTGTTGAGTCGACGCGCTTCCTGATGCAGCATCTCTACGCCTGAATAATCGATGAAATTGATCTGCTGCGCCTCGATTACCACCCGCTGGCCCTGAGTGCGTTGCAGGCGGGTCTGCAGGTAGTGGCTGGCACCGAAGAAGATCGAGCCGCCGACCCGCAGAATGTCCTCGTCGCCTTCACGCAGCTGCTGCACACGTGGTTGTGAAGTGCGTTTGAGGTAGAAGAACAGCGACGCCAGCACGCCCGCATAAATCGCGGTCTGCAGCTCCAGCAGCAAGGTGGCCAGACAGGTCAGCGCCATCACGAAGAACTCCGAGCGGCTGACCCGGAACAACGCAGTGATGCCGCGACGATCAATCAGTCCCCAGCAGATCAGCAGAATGGACGCCGCCATGCTGGGGATCGGGATGTGCGCGATCACCGATGCCCCGGCAACCGCAAACAACGCGACCCACAAAGCCGAAAACACTCCTGCCAATGGCGAGCGGGCACCGGCTTCGTAGTTGAGTGCCGCACGGGTGAATGAGCCTGCCGACAGATAACCGGCGAACAGCGGACCGATCATGTTCGACAGACCCTGTGCCCGAACTTCCTGGTTGGCGTTGAGCATCTGCTGCGAGCGCGTCGACAGCGAGCGGGCAATCGACAGGCTATTGACCAGCCCGAGCATGCCGACTGCCACGGCCGTCGGCAGCAGTTTGAGGATCAATTCGGCATCCAGCGGCAGGGGGGCGAAGGGTGACAGGCTTCCGGCAAAGGCGCTGACCAGCCTGACGTGGCCGAACATTGCAGGCCACAACCAGACCAGCAGGCTGCTTGCGACCAGCGCGATCAACAGCGTGGGCCAGCGTGGCACCAGCGATTTCAGCACGATGCCCAGCGTCAGCGTCATCAGGCCCAGCGCGAGCGACACCGAGTCAACCTCACCCCGGTGTTCCAGCAGCGCTGTGAGACTGTCGAGGGCTGTGGTCTGGCTAGGCATGTCGATGCCCATCAGGTTAGGCATCTGCCCCAGCGCGATCACGACAGCAGCCCCCAGTGTGAATCCGATCACAACGGAGTGCGAGACGAAATTCACCAGCGCGCCAAAGCGCACCATGCCAAGCAACAACTGGAAGACCCCGGCAATGAACGTCAGCAACAGGATCAGGGTGATGTAGTCCTGACTGGCCGGAACCGCAAGCGGGCTGACGCTGGCGTACAGCACGATGGAGATGGCGGCGGTAGGGCCGCAGATCAGATGCCAGGAAGAGCCCCACAGACAGGCGATGATCACCGGAACGATAGCGGCATACAGACCGTATTCGGGAGGCAGCCCGGCGATCAGCGCGTAGGCGATGGATTGCGGCAGGGCCAGAATGGCACCACTCAAGCCCACCAGCGCGTCACGTCCGACGCTGGCGCGGGTCTGCTGAGGAAGCCAGGCCAGAAAAGGCAGGAATTTATGGCGGTTGAGCCAGCGCATCGGTCCCTCGTGATTGGTGGGTTGCCGTCAGATTACACGTCTGTGGCTGGACCCGGTTGTGTCCATATTCTGCTCGTTTGCAATGCAGGAACGAGGAGCCTGTGGGAGGCGGCTTGCCGGCGATGAACGATTACGCGGTTCTCCTGAAAAACCGCGTCGACTGCATCGCCGGCAAGCCGCCTCCCACGGTCCGGTGTTTGCTGCGAGGCAGTGCTATGCCATGAACTTACGCACAGACCGAAAAGCCTGCCCTCTCAGGAATCAAGCGGAGGCAGCGTGCAGCGCTGCCACAACCTAATTCATCACATAACACTTCGACGTCGCGACGTTCTGGTCCGAGCCCATGCCGGCACCTTTCAGCATGCAGATGGCATAGTGTTTCTTGTTCAGCACCGTAACCACCGGGCCGTCCTGTGCTACGTAGGAAGACACCACGTGGGCGCCGTCATTGAGCATCTTTTCCAGAGAAACATCAGTTGCTTCCAGCTTGGTCGGGACTTCCAGCGCGTTCCCCACCACCTTGGCCCCGGTCTCCGGCGGCCAGCCCGCCGCCGAGGCAAAAGTCGCACTCAGGACGAAAGCCAGCGGTAGCGACATCAGTAACTTATTCATCAGTATTCTCCAGTTCAGCCGGTAGATGCAGTACGGCCCATGAGTGTCCATGGAGTACAGCGACGACCGTGTTTAGCACGTACCCGCACGCGCTGAAGAAACGTGAGAAAAACTTAATCTGCCGCTGCCCGCCTTGTGGCTCAGCGAAAACGCCTGCTTAAAGCTTCGCTTTCACCGCTGCCAACCCTTCCTTATCGTCGATGGTTTTCACCCCATCCAGCCATTTCTCCAGTACCGCCGGGTTGGCCTTGATCCACGCCTTGGCGGCGTGGTTATTGCTGACTTTCTTGTTCACCACATCGGCCATGATGGTGTTTTCCATGTCCAGGGTGAAGCTCAGGTTGGTCAGCAGCTTGCCCACGTTCGGGCAGGCTTCGGCGTAGCCTTTGCGGGTCAGGGTGAAGACCGAGCCGGTGTCACCGAAGTATTTCTCGCCGCCCTTGAGGTAATGCATGCCCTTGATCTGCACGTTCATCGGGTGTGGCGTCCAGCCCAGGAACACCACGAAGGATTTACGCTTCACGTTGCGATTGACCTCGGCCAGCATCGCCTGCTCGCTGGACTCCACCAGCTTCCAGCCGCCCAGATCGAACTCGTCCTTCTTGATGATTTCCTGAATCGACAGGTTGGCGGGCGCGCCGGAGCCGATGCCGTAAATCTTTTTGCTGAACTTGTCGGCGAATTTGTTCAGGTCGGCAAAGGTGTGCACGCCCGCGTCCCAGACGTAGTCAGGTACGGCCAGGGTGAATTCGGTGCCTTCCAGGTTTTTCGCCAGTTGCGTGACGTCACCGGTGGCTACAAATTTGTCGTAGAAGCCCTGCTGCGCCGGCATCCAGTTGCCCAGAAACACATCCAGCTGCCCGTCTTTCAGGCCACCGTAGGCAATCGGCACCGCCAGGGTGTCGATCTTGGTCTTGTAACCGAGGCCTTCGAGCACAACGCTGGTGATTGCGTTGGTGGCTGCGATGTCGCTCCAGCCCGGATCGGCCATTCGGACCGTGCTGCAACTCGTCTCCGCAGCGTGAGCCGCGACACTGCCCAACGTCATGACACTGACCGCCACTGCGGTGAATAGCTTTCTCATTCGGTTTACCCCTTTTGGTTTTTTTGGTGTGGGCAGTGTCAGGGTTGTGGATAACGTGCCTTGCGCTCCAGATCGTCCAGATCAATGTGGTTGCGCATGTATTGCTGACTGGCGTCGACCAGTGGCTGGTGATCCCAACTCTTCAG